>Ga0190313_1001724_pt1 | contig 11492 bp, 13 predicted proteins | sample 4870071011_MG_FD_169989 | JGI IMG/M metagenome (GOLD analysis project Ga0190313, IMG submission 169989) | Hydrothermal vent sediment bacterial communities from Southern Trench, Guaymas Basin, Mexico - 4870-07-10-11_MG | ecosystem: Environmental > Aquatic > Marine > Hydrothermal vents > Sediment ...
AAAAACCACAACACCAAGACGAGGATGCAAAGAAAGACCCAGAAAAGGGGATTGAAAGCAGGATTTCTGGTGCTACGTATTTTTCTCAGCATGTTGCTGGATGCAAAGAAAGACCCAGAAAAGGGGATTGAAAGCTTTATACTCTTGAGGAGTTTTGGTCTCAATCCTTAAGTTAAGATGCAAAGAAAGACCCAGAAAAGGGGATTGAAAGTAGCTATGGGATGTCCTATTCATCTGAAAAATAACGAATAGATGCAAAGAAAGACCCAGAAAAGGGGATTGAAAGCTTTATGCACCATTGAGTCAAGCCAAAGTCTGATAATCCTAAAGATGCAAAGAAAGACCCAGAAAAGGGGATTGAAAGTGTTCTACCCAATCATAGGCTATGATACGTAACACTTTGAAGATGCAAAGAAAGACCCAGAAAAGGGGATTGAAAGCATAAAGAGTTTTTTCATGATTTCCCAGACTGTTGATGGATGCAAAGAAAGACCCAGAAAAGGGGATTGAAAGATGCTTGAATTTCGTCCCTAACACCGAGAATAACTGCTTGATGCAAAGAAAGACCCAGAAAAGGGGATTGAAAGTCCTCCGTAATTGTCCAATATTGCCTCAACTTCTTGAATAATGATGCAAAGAAAGACCCAGAAAAGGGGATTGAAAGCTTCGATGGGGTTTCTGCGTGGTGCTCGTACGCCCTCGCGGGATGCAAAGAAAGACCCAGAAAAGGGGATTGAAAGCAAAAAGGATGCGACGTATCTCCCTCACGATAAGATCTAGATGCAAAGAAAGACCCAGAAAAGGGGATTGAAAGAGCTTTTTCAAGATTCCTATGAAGGCGGGAAGCCTCAAACGATGCAAAGAAAGACCCAGAAAAGGGGATTGAAAGATTGAAGACAGGAGTAGTAATATCAATAATCCATAAACTCCTCGATGCAAAGAAAGACCCAGAAAAGGGGATTGAAAGGTTATGAACAACCACAATGTGTACATAAGAATGTCTATTGTAAAGATGCAAAGAAAGACCCAGAAAAGGGGATTGAAAGGAAAAGCTAATAGCAAATCTACATCAATATTATCATCTAATAGATGCAAAGAAAGACCCAGAAAAGGGGATTGAAAGGTCATTCCTGTTCACCGTGAAATCGTTTTGACTTCATTAGATGCAAAGAAAGACCCAGAAAAGGGGATTGAAAGTTCTTCGGATTTCTTCCTCCACTCGCACTCCTTTTGCACTTGATGCAAAGAAAGACCCAGAAAAGGGGATTGAAAGCCACTTCGTCATCCGTAGGTTCCCCGAACAAATAATCTTCGATGCAAAGAAAGACCCAGAAAAGGGGATTGAAAGCATGGAATTCAAACAATCGACTGCAGTTGGATCATGCTTGAGATGCAAAGAAATACCCAGAAAAGAGGATTGAAAGTTAATCATTACAGAGGAAAAGTAATAACATGAAATAATTAAGTTCTTTTTAAACACAGTTAGTTAAAACGTTACATACTCTTATGCACTTTTCTGAGTTTTATTTGAAGTCTCTTCTCAATTTCTTCTGCACTAATTGCGCCTTCTCTTAAGATGGTAGGCGGCACGGTTGTTACATCAATAACGGTTGAAACGGGAATTCGTGGTAATTCGCCAGCATCAACAATAAGATCTACATTTAGATTCATGAGTTCTGATGATGCATAGCAAGGAGGTTGTCCATGAATATTAGCTGATGTTGCTGTTATTGGTTTTCTGAGAACTTTCGTAATTAATGTGGGAAGCACATGTTTAATAACTCTAATTCCAATTTTTCCATTTTTCACGATCATTGGTTCCGGGAGTTTTGCTTTCGCTTTGAATATTAATGTTAATCTTGCGGGAAGCAGATTCAAGAACTTTTCTCCGAGTTCATTAACTTCTGCATACTTGTAAACATCTTTTTTTGAAGAAAGAAATATTGAAACCGGGTTATCATATGGCCTCTTTTTAATATCAAATACTCTCTTGACCGCTTCTTCATTCGTAGCATCTGCAATTATTCCGTAGCAAGTATCTGTTGGAATTATTGCTACGCCGCCTTTTTTCAATATTTCAACGATTTTTTTAACAATTCTATTTACATTACGTGGGTCATATTTTATAATTATCATAATCGGACTCCTACATTTTTTCCAAGACAGGGATTCCTAATAAGTTTAATGCATTTCTCATAACAATTCTAAAAGCTTCGACTAGTAGTAATCTTGCATTCTTTAACTCTTCTTTTTCAGCAGCAAGAACTGGACATCGTTCATAAAAAACATTAAATGTTTTTGCTAAGTTATTCGTATATTCTGCTAAAATGCTCGGTTTCATTTCCATAGCGGCTTTAATTACAATTTCTGGGAATAAGCTAAGATGCCAGATTAGTTCTTTTTCTTCCCTGGATGTTAACAAAGAAAAGTCTGCTTGACTAGGCAGATTAAAACCTGCTTTTTCAAGAATTGATGTTGCTCGTGCATACGCATACTGAAGGAATGGTCCTGCGTTTTCTTCAAAACTAAGAACTCGCGACCAATCAAAGGTGATTACTTTTTCTGGATCTGAGTATAATAACGCGTATTTTATAGCGCCAATGGCAATTGCTTCAGCTCTTCTGGTTTTTTCTTCCTCTGATATATTTGGCCATCTTTTGCTAACCTCAATGTATGCTTTTCCTTTTGCTTCTTCGAAAATCTCATCTAACGTTATGTATCGTCCTCGCCGAGCACTAAGTTTTGCCCAAGGCAGTATGACTAGTTCATACAATACATGATGTAGATTTTCTGCGTATTTTTTAAAGCCAAGAAGATACAGCGCTGCTCTTACTTGTTGTTGAGCGAGTTTTTGGTCGGCACCGATAACATTTAGAACTTTTTCTGAACCATCTTTGAATTTATATATGCTGTACGCAATGTCTCGTGTTACGTATAATGTGGTTCCGTCCTTTCTAACTAAAACTAAATTCGGTGGTAATAAATCCAATTGTCTACTCGCTAATATCTTCTTGAGTTTTGCTGAATCAAGATTAAAAATCCTAGCAATGTTTTCATCTGATTGAACTGCTTTTCTGAAATCGAGTATTATCGCACCAGTTTCATCCTTATATGCCCATCCTTTCTCAATTAATTGTTTAACAACATCATTTACTAAACCGGACCAAACTAAATCACTTTCCCAATCATACTCATCTATTTTAATTCCCAATTTGGAAATAGTCTCGAGGAATCCTTGTAAGACTAATTCACAAACAGTTCTAAATATCGACTTTACTTCCTGATCTCCAGCTTCGTATTTTCTCATTAGTTCTTGAACAATGGCGTCTGGATCCTCATTAGCAATCTTTTTCTTCATCTCTATGTAAATTTCTGGCCATTTAAGTAATGCTTCTCTTTCAACCTCTAACCAAGACTCATACTCCTCTAGCTTCTTTGTTAAATTTGCTACGACTCTTCTCACTTCAGTAATTATTTTGAATTCTTCCTTCTTTTTATTCTTCTCTACTTTTTTCCAGATTTCGTTGATTTTTGATACTATTCGCTTCAAATATAGCATCCAATCAATCGTTGGCATTCTTTCATAGCTTATAAGCAAAGTTTTCATTGCATTAATCATTGTAATAATATCATCGGATAATTCTGATGAAAACTTATTTAGGTTGGCTTGCAGATATTCCAAAGCTTTAGAGAAACTCTCTTTTATTTTCATCTTAAAACTAGTAATTTCTTCCTCTATTTTGCGAATTTTTACTGCAATACAAGTACAGGAATAGATTACTCCGAAGAAATGATCGTACTTTCTTGTAGGTTTTTTATTCAATTTCGTGTAGCCATAGACTAGATACGCGACTTGTTTTCCCATATCATCTACGTAAAAACGTCTTTTGACCTTGTATCCCAAGAATTCGTAAAGACGCGCAAGTGACTCACCTATCACAGCATTTCTCGCATGACCGATGTGCAGCGGATGAATAGGATTAGCTGAGATGTATTCAACACAAATTTTTGCATTTTTTCCTAAATTTACTGCACCAAATTTTTCACGTAGGGATAAAATGCTTTGTAAAACATATACATTATATCTTGAATAATTCAGCCAGATATTCAGGAAACCACGTTCTGGCATGATTTTCTCTATTAGCTCATGCTTTAACTTTGAGACTATCACATTTCCTATTTCCTGAGCTTTACTAATAATTTCTTTCTTTGTTTTCGAAAGATTTCTAGCAACTTTTAAACACACCATGCTCGTTAAGTCTCCAAATCTTCTATCCTTGGTTGGGCCAAATTTTACTTCTACATCAATACCGTATGCATCTTTGATTATCTGCTTTACTTTTTCACTTATCTCATTGATAAAGTCGCCAAGTGGATTTGGACTAACTTTCATGTAAAATCCCTTGCTATAAAAACAAATGAAAAGAAAAAGAAAATTTGGTTACACAATTAGAGAAGAAAAATCATCTAAACATTGACTTAGACATTCTTAACGAGTTTTATTCATCAATACGCAAAGACACACTACTCATGAAAATCCTTTAGGGTAATCACATCAACCTCAAATCCCTTTTCAAATCCCTCGAGGTTCTCTGGAATTATGAGGATTCCATCTGCCTTACATAAACTACTTAAGACTCCAGCTCCGCTGGTTTTCAAAGGCTCAACAATAATATCTCCATCCCTCGTTTTTAATTTAACCCGAACAAACACTCGACGCCCTAATCGCCCAGGCAAACGACGAGATAATTTTCCTTTAACGGTCATTTGATACTCTTTTTTTGCACCTAACATTTTGAAGATTAATGGCTTTACAAACAAGCAATAAGCAATGAATGCCGATACAGGAAAACCAGGTAAGCATATGACTGGTTTTCCATTAATGACTCCAAGCGACACTGGCTTCCCTGGTTGTATTGCAACCCCTCTTACAATTATAGTGCCTATTTCATTCACCACTTTTGCAACAAAGTCTCTCTTACCGATACTTATACCTCCAATGGTACAAATCATATCAGCGGAGTTTGCGGATTTAACTAGAGCATTCCTTATTTCGTTTGGATCATCTGGTATTATTCCAAAATCGATACATTCACCACCATTTTCTTTGATTAAAGAGCAAATCATTATTCGATTCGTATCAACTATTTTCCCTTTCTCAAGGAGCTTAGGATTAAATTCTTCGATTAATTCATTCCCAATGCTAAGTACAGCAATCTTTGGTTTCTTCCTCACAGGTACTTGCAAAATACCGAGTGCCTTAAGTAAGGCTATATCATATGGTTCAAGAATTTTACCCTTGTGCAAAATAGTCTCTCCACGTTTTACATCTTCCCCTTTCTTGGCAATGTTTTCAAATGGGACAACAGATTTGAATATCAGTACTCGATCATCAAATTCTTTCGTATATTCTTTTGGCACAACTGCATCAGCACCATCAGGAATTTTTGCTCCAGTGTCAATTCTCACGGCACATCCAGATTCTAGAACACCTTTAAATGGCCTACCTATCTCAGATTCACCAATAATCTTAAGTTCAACTGGTGAAAGCTCTGATGCTCCAAATGTATCCGTTGATTTAACAGCAAATCCATCCATTGCTGCTCTATCAAAAGGAGGTACATCCGTTGGAGAAACTATGTCTTCGCCGAGTACTCTATGAAGTGATTCATTCAATGGAACATATTCAATCTCCGTTTCCTTAATCTTAACATACTTCAGAAATAATTGAAGTGCATCTTCAACTCTCATCAGTCTCATTAGATCGCCCCCATTTTAACACTCAAGAAATTCAAACAATATTCACTTATCTGATAAGCCAGTTTTCTTAATTATTAATGCATTTTCAGTTCCACAAGTATTTTTCCTCCAGGAAACATGAAACATCACAAAAAATATAAGAAGAATCTCATTAGAAAACATGAGTAAATAGAAACATTCTTATATTTGACGTTAAGTTTAATTGAGTTTTAAAATTTAAAGTTGCAGTAAAATCATTCGGGAGCAATATGACTGTAACTGTAGTAATAGAAATTCCAGTGGAGTTATACAACATAATTAGTGACATTGCTAAAAAACGGGGCAAAAGTGTAGAGCAAATTATACTGGAATCATTTATCAATTCAGTAGATCCCAAAAGAAGAATTGAACTTTACTTACAACTCCATGAAACATTTCTAAAAGAGTTTGAGAAATTCTACAACAAGGGAGATCTCGTTCAAGCTGGGGAAAAACTATGGGGCGCCGTAACCGCACTTCTCAACGCTATTGGAGAAATAAAAAATCTTCCTCATTACTCTCATAGAGATTATTCCGAAATTATAGAATACATTGCGGAGGAAATTAAGAATCCAAGTTTGACCTTAATGTTCGCAGCCGCGGAAAGAATTCATGCTAATTTTTATCATGCATTTCTGAGAAAGAATACCTTTGATGAACTTAAGAAACAAGTTCTTACACTAATAAGTATTTTAAAGGATTACTTACAAAGAATACTTAAATAATTGAGAAATGCTCCTTCTGCTATTTCACGAATAATATTTAATGGAGTCAAATTAGGAAGAGAATGAGTTGATTTACTAAATTAATTCACGTAATAATGGTATTTGCTCACTCTGTTTGACGACATAACCACACAATATGAGCTATTTCTGGTAGTATTAGTTTTTCCAATGCCATTTTAACTGCTTGCGCCGATCCTGGAAGTGCAAAAATCACCATTCTACCATATGTGCCAGCAAATGCGCGTGAGATCATCGCAGGAGGACCTATTTCTCGATATGAGATGATGCGAAAGAGTTCGCCGAAACCTGGTAATTTCTTTTCGAGAAGTGGTTCTATTGCTTCAGGTGTCACGTCAGTTGGCGATAATCCAGTTCCCCCTATAAAAAGTATGCAGTCGACCTTATCTTTACAAGCTTTAAGCACGTTCCTTATTTTTTCAATATCGTCTGGAACAAGATCTCTATAAACTACCTCATGTCCCGCTTCTTTTACCATTTTTTCAGCTAAATCACCAGATACGTCTTTTATTTTGCCCGCTGAGAATTTCAGTTTAAATCTTGATGTAGAAACAGTAATTATTGCAAATCGAACTTTCTTCACAACGAATTTTCTATGATGCTCCTTGTACGCTTCCAATTTTTTTCACCATAAATGAAAACAGAATTATTTACAGGAACTATATCCTAGTTTTCTTTTGGTGTGCATATGACCGTCAAAATGGTTGATATTTCTAAAAAGAGAGAAGTTCTTAGAATAGCTATTGCAGAAGGAGAAATAAAATTAAGACCAGAAACAATTAAGAGAATTAAAGAAGGAAAAATTGAAAAAGGCGATATTATCTCCGTCTCCCAAATCGCTGGAATCTTAGGAGTAAAGAAAACACCGGAGCTCCTACCCATGTGCCATCCAATTCCAATTACAAACGTAGACGTAAAAGTTATCCTTGATGAAGAAAAAAATGTCGTGAAAGTACAATGTATTGTGAAAACAATCGCAAAAACAGGATGCGAAATGGATGCATTAGTAGGTTGTGCAATAGCACTTCTGAACATTTGGGACATGGTTAAGAAATACGAAAAGGATGAGAAGGGTCAGTATCCATATACATTAATTCAAAATATACGTGTAATAAAGAAAGAAAAGAAGGAGATAAGCCTACATTAAAGAACACTTCAATTCTGCGAAACGTGTCAAAAACGAGATTCACTTGCAAAAATATGCAACTTAAGAGGTTAAAGCAAAGCTTCATGATGAAGTCAGGGATTTTAAGTGTGTTAGTATGTAAGGGTGCTCTTGTATTCGAGCAAAATTTGAGAGTACAGTATTATTTACCATAATTCCCAACTTAGTATCGCCGCAACCTCTACAATTACGTCCTCCTTGCTTAGTATCCTAATCGGAATTCCTCGTCTTTTTAATTCCATAATTAGTTCATCTCTAGTTTTTCCTAGAAGTTCGGCAGCTTTGCCTAAATTTACTTCTCCATCAATGTACGCTCCAATCACAACGCTCCAGAGAAGATCCTTACCTCTCTTCAGTAATTCTAGCAACTTTTCGTGTATCTCCGGACATAATTTAACGAGTTTGCTCAACTGTACTAGTGCCCATATTCATAACACCAATAATATGAGGGAGTTATCCTTATTTATGCTCATTTTAAATTAGATGTTTCCCTCTACGTATACGTAAATAATGGTGATGACAAGTATTTGACAAAATTTTCAGGCTAGTAGGGTAATCAGTGAAAAATCTTTGGACTATTTCTATTGCACATAACTATTATTGAAGTAATGCATTTGAAAAATCACAGAATTGAGTAATCTAAAAATTTTCGTTAATTACTACAGTAGAATTAAATCTAATTATTGACCTTTATGTTAGATATAATGCTTTCTCTTTTAGGTGAACAAATATTGTCTTTGTCTGTACTTTCTTTAGTTCGGGAATTAATTACAGAAGTTCACATCATTGAAAAACTTGCTGAAAGCGGTGATTTGAAATCATTACATAAGTTCATAGAACTTCTTTTCTCTCACGGTGTGATCTCTAATGAAAAGTACGATGAGTTAATGCTTGAGATTGCACGAATTGCCAGACTCCAAGGAGAAGAATTAAGAAAAGCAGCAAATAAACTTGCAAAACGACTAATTGAAACAATTTCGGAAATATGTAATGATGAAGAATTACTTGCCTCTCTACATAAACAAATCGAGACCTTGCATACATCTGGTGTAATTTCTAATGAAAAATATGAAGAGTTAATGCTTGAGATTGCACGAATTGCCAGACTCCAAGGAGAAGAATTAAGAAAAGCAGCAAATAAACTTCTACGTCAATTGAGGGCACTCAAAGATGGCAGAGGGTATAGGTGAACCATATTTTGATATGATCTTTCGTAGATTGCTAGAGGAACATGGAATAAATTATCTTCCTCCAGGAACTGTAAGAAGTGTTGACTATGTTCTCTCTCGCGATATGATTTTCGTAGAATTAGAAGACACTACTGATGAAATTTACAGTGCAATCACACAATTACTCTCATCAGTGATTCCTATAGCGGAATTATATAATGCATACGTCGTCATCGCAATACCAACTCCAAGAGACCCTGCATCTCTGATGGGACCATTACAAAGATTTTATATAAGAACATGGAAAAGACGTATTAAGAGAGAACTTTGGATTATTTCAGCTGTAAAGAAACACATGATTAAGATTATTCAATATGGTGTAAATCCATCTCCAGTACTACAGGAAATTTCACACATCATTGAAGTTACCGTTAAAGACAATGGCATCATACCAGATTCAGAACTCATCAAAATAGTTCGTGAGATAAGGAAATTTATTAGAAAATAATTAGCATCTACATTATTAGCTTGCTATGGAATACTGAAACCTATATAATCAAAATCATGCTAAAACAATTGGTAAGTGAAAAGTGCTTACATTTTAAAACATCATTAAAGCGTGCCTCCTGTTGTTTCAACAATACACGCATGATGAATAACAAAAATACCAGCTTCTTGTGCTTTTCGAATAGCCTCATCAGATTCACTTCCGGGCTGCATCCAGATTTTCTTTACACCTAATTTAATTGCTTCATCTACTACTTTCTCAGTTACTTTCGGCGGCACCACTGTAATAACCAAATCTGGTTTCTCTGGTAATGCCGATAATGAAGGATATGCCTTATAACCAGCAATTTCTGATGCTTTTGGATTAACAGGATAAACTTTAGCATTAGGAAATCTTTTAAGAAGAGTTACAAAAACTTTGTAACCCCACTTCTCGGGATTACGTGACGCACCAACAACAGCAATTACCTTAATATCGCCGAAAAAGTCTTCCAATTCTTACACCTATTCAGAAAGACCCCCAAGCTTAAAAATTGCTTTCAATAATGACTCGGGACTTGGAGTTCCTATTGAAAAAATTCTTCCAGTATAGGGTCGTTCAACAGATAAAACTATTGTGGGAACAGCGTATATCTTGAATTTTTTAGCCAATTCTATATATTGCATCGCATTAATAATATCACTTATAACACGACCGTCCGATGCACCAGCAATTTGCTCACTTAAAAGGGCTGCACCAGGACATGCAGGACATGTTGGCGTAGTGAACACCTCAATGCGGACTCTTCTCTCTAAACTACTAAGTTTTTCGGCAATTTTTTCGGGTACTCCATATTCTTCTTTGCATACCATTGCGAGCGCCTGTGCAAATGGTTGAACTTCAAGTCCCTCTGGCATTCCAGTCCATCTTAGATTCCCTTTTTCTCCAACGTAAATTACGGGTCCGTGATCAACCCCAAGTCCAGGATTCATTTCTCTAAATTGAACTTTGAATACTCCTTTTGAAATTTTCTCAATTTCTCGAAAGATTTCTTGTTGTTGTGGATCGGCACCGAATACAACAATTGGGATTTGTCGGCGGGTGCATCCTCCTTTCATCTCTTCGCGTAAAATCATTGCTACTGCTTCTACTAAATCGAACATCATGATGAGCCACCCTTCCTCGTATAACAATAGTAATAATCGATATAAGAAATTTTAGTTTTTACAATGTAATAACCTAATAGAATTCAAGCTTGCTCCTTTTAACCAATTTTCTTTCACATCCCTTCACAAGATAAGTCATTTTAGCATATTGTGAGAGAATTCTACATACTTCCTCGTTGTCATCGAAGATCATAATGATTTTATATCCTCTGCTTATCAATCTCTTAATAATTTCCCTCTTGAAAATGGGTGCTGGTAATTTATTGCCGATGGGTCTACAGAACATTGTAAATTTGAGACCAAATCTTTCTAGTTTTTTCTTGTGAACTTTGGCTACATTACAAAAGGCACCTGTGATTAAAATGAGTTTATATTGCTTTTGCAGTTCCTTTGCTAATTCTATGTTACATAAAATTGGCTTATCCAAATGCAAGTACTTGGTTGACATAAAATATTCCCAAAAGTAGCGTCTTGCTTCGCCTTTTAATTCATTTATATCTTCAGCAGAAATTCCAAATTTCTTGTTGACCTCTTCTAGGCATCGCTTTATTCGTTCGGAAACATCTATAAGTACTCCCTCTATATCAAAAACGACTACAGCATTCATTTGATACACATAGGTTTTTAATCCCAAAAGATATTTTAAATATGACTGATGAAGGACCTCCTAACTGAATAACTGATGACTTCAGCGGTTGCTGATGAAAGTGTATAAAATAGTTAATTTCTACCTATTTGTTAGGGAATTACTTTGATTAACGAAGATTCGTTCAAAAAAATACCCACTCACTTAAGAGGCATTCTCAGGAAAATAATTAATGCTTTAATTCAGAAGTTTGGGGATAGGTTATATTCTGTTGTTCTTTATGGATCAATTGCTAGGGGAGACTGGAAACCAGATTCAGATATCGATCTACTAATCGTTATTGATGGTCTACCTAAGTCTAAGTTAGAAAGACAAAGAATCTTCTCAGAGGTTGAAAA
>Ga0190313_1001725_pt1 | contig 11484 bp, 11 predicted proteins | sample 4870071011_MG_FD_169989 | JGI IMG/M metagenome (GOLD analysis project Ga0190313, IMG submission 169989) | Hydrothermal vent sediment bacterial communities from Southern Trench, Guaymas Basin, Mexico - 4870-07-10-11_MG | ecosystem: Environmental > Aquatic > Marine > Hydrothermal vents > Sediment ...
CTTTAGGGCGGGGAGGATGTCAATCAAAGCTTCTCTTAAAGAGCACTGACTTGAATAAGGTGAAAATCGCCCAACCAATGAGTATGAGAAACACCCGATGATTATAGGGAAAATGTTGAGGCTATTCAATCCACGAGCTGCCTTGATTGTCTCATCTATTATTATTGCCAGCCCGAGTCCTATAGAAAGGCTTGATGCTGGAAGGGAGAGTATAAGAAGGAGCAGCTCAGATGGTATTAACTGTTTTTCTCCCATAGGCCTCTCTTCTAAGCTGAAATTCCTTTCCTAATCATTGCCTCTTAGATCTTGCAAACTCCTCCACGACCTCTATAATGTAATCTATGTCCTCTTGTGAGTGCGCGTACGAGAGGAAGAAGTGCGCCTTTTCAGGGCTTAAGTACGCTATGCCCCTGTTAAGCATATGATAAAACAGCTCCTTAGTGATCTTCACGTCCTTTGTCCTCTCAGAGCTCTCATAATCCCTTGGATGTTCCCTTGTGAAGTGCAGCCCTACCATTGACCCTACTCCCGTTACATGGGCCTCTGTGTTACTATTGGAGAACGCATCCTCAAGCCCCTTTATGAATCTCCTTCCTAAACTCTCCATTTTTCCGTAGATTTTATCTTCATCTTTTCTAAGTATTCTTATGAGCTCATATCCTGCCCTCATCGTTAGGGCATTTCCCACGTACGTCCCTCCGTGGAACACTCTCTCGTAATACCTTGGCCTCTTCACGTGATCGATGAGCTCCATGATCTCCTCCTTACCACATATCGCCCCTGCTCCAGGGAAGTACTGTCCCCCAACTGCCTTACCAGCCGTTATAATGTCCGGCCTGACGTTGAAGTAGTTAGATGCTCCCCTTGGGAACCTGAATCCCGTGATGACCTCGTCAAATATGAGGACTGCTCCAACCTCATCACAGAGCTCCCTTAGAGCTTTAAGGAATTCCCTTTCTGCAGGTATACATCCTCCAGCTCCTAACACGGGTTCAACGATCACTGCTGCTGGGTGCACATCCTTGATTTTCTTCTCCGCATCTTCTAAGTCGTTGTACCTTATTAAGACTGTGTCCCTCGTGACGTCTCCTGGAATGCCCAGGCTCTCTATCCTCTCAGGCGGATAGTGCACCCCTCTCATGAGGGCATCGTATCCCCCATGCCAACCACCTATGGCCTTTACTATCGCTCTCCTCCCTGTATAGGCCCTAGCTAGCCTTATTGCGTACATATTTGCCTCTGTCCCGCTGTTCGTAGGCCTTACCATCTCCATTCTGAACCAATCTGCGACGGCCTCTGCCCAAAGTATCTCCCACTCGTTTGCCCATCCAAAGTGTAATCCTAGCTCTAGCTGTTCCTTTACTGCGCTAATAATCCTCTCGTCATTATGGCCAAGGACTGCTGCTCCGTGCTCCATCCAGAGATCTATATATCTATTCCCGTCCACGTCCCAAACATATGCTCCCTTCGCTCTCCTAGCGTAAAATGGATAGGGTTGAAAGTATCTTATCGCGTACGACACTCCTCCAGGGAGCACCCTCTTTGCCCTCTCAAAGAGATCTCTTGAGCCTTTTGTCCTGTCCTCATAATCAGACCACATGGGGCACACCTCCACTATGATGCCCTTCTACGGAGCACAATAACCAAGATTAGAGCTACTAAAATCACGATGATTGCAATCACAGCGCCATAGCGTGATCCTTTGTCTTGCCCTCCTGGACCTCCAGGGCTTATAGCTGACGTTGGGCTCTGAGGGGGGCTAGAGGTTGGAGAGTGCGTTGGATTAACTATAATCGTCTCCTTTGGCGAGAACCCCGTCACTCGTGCCAATTTTCTAGACCCTGGGTCATAGCTCCCTAGGAGGTTCTTCTGCACGTCAACGCTTGGAGCAAGCATGTCGAAGACGTTTGGCTGTATTCCAAGTGATACTGCTGTCTTGCTCGCCCCTAGGCTCTCGTCAACTTTCTGCCAATGCCACGGAGAGGACCTGTTATACTCTCCTACCAAGACTGCTATCCTTATGGACGACGTGCTCTTTGGAAGCATGAGATATCTTGAGGGCACTATTATTGTGAGCGTTGTTCCTCGAAGCTCTGCATATATGTTAGACGTTATCGTCATGTTTCCTAGCCATATTCTCAGGAAAGTAGCCTTAGGATCATCTGACGCTCTTATAGCTATTTCCCAGTTGAACGTGCTCAGAAACTCGACGTTTGGACCGCTCATGGGATGGGAGGATCCAAGCCCTGGCTCAAAGTCGAAGTATATGTCTACTATTGGCCTCACGTCTTTACTTAAGCTGAGAAATGAGACGTTTATTATCACGAAGTCTCCTGCGAGATAGTAAGCAAGCATTGTCAGGTCAAGGGCTCCCCTTGGGCTGTACTTGTAGGTTCCTGGTCCAAAGTCATCACCTATTGGATCAACGCAGTATATAACTGGCATGCTCGGTATCGTTATGTTCACGAGCTTAAAGTACGTGGGCTTCATCACATGACCTTCTAGCACAGGAGCTATGTATAGAACCCTCGTGAAGCCTGATCTTGGGATTATGTCCTCCACGAGGTACCTGGGTATCTCTATTTCCCACGTGTTATTCTCCCTGCCGAATGTAAGCTCGTATGCAAGGTTTTTCGTCCTCACGTCCGTGAACTCTACATGGTTTCCCTCTACCGTTATAATGTATCTATACGCAAATCCTGCATCCAGTGCTCCTGATGGCGTTTTGATGAGCCATGAGGCATTCATTACGTCCCTAGGCGGCATGTCGTAGCCTATAACTAACGTTAGCTTGCTTGTGTTCTTAAGGCCAACATACACGTTTCCTTCAATGTCATAGGACACGTATATGGCTATGTTCCCGTAGGATGTTTTTGTGTAGGACTTCCACTCATCTAGGGCCCCATCAAGAAGTACTCTATTTGGAACTTCCCCCATGGCCTCAGGAGGCATAACGTCCAGAGGCTTACCATCAAATGGGGCATTAGATGCTATTATCTCTGGCGGCGCGATTCCGAGGTCATAATAGTGCTCTCTTAACAGCTCTTTTATCTTAATATAGTTCTTATAGGCCTTTTTACCCACGTTTAATGTCAGATCCTTATCCTGTGATAGGAGGAGGTACTTTGTTATCTCCTTCGGCACGTAATCTCTGTACAGTGTCCAGAGAACCTTTTGGCTATTATCCTTTATGAAGTCATAGGGGGTTAGCCCGTCCATGGATATCTCTGGAAATAATGCCTTTCTTCTTGGAATCTTACTCTCGCTATAAGTTGAGACTAAAGAGATGTTCCTGAGGTCATATGCCTTGAACTCTCCTAAGGTAATCTCTTTTGTTTGAACTCTTAAGGTAATCTCATCAGGTGTTGTAACGTGTATCCATGAGAACTTTGATATCTTTAAGAGGGCATTTTTTGTGGCATTTATAACGTCGAGGTAAGCACTTCCACGATACCTCATGAGCTTTTCAACATCTAAAGCCAAAATCACAAAATCTGTAGTATCGAGGTAAGCTAATATTGTGTTCTCTAGATCCTTCTCAAGTCTCTCAACGCTGTCTGTGTATAGGAGTGATGTAAGCGTTCTGTTTACTGTCAGAATTATAAGCCTTGACGTAAGGCCTGGGATCCTATACGCATGTCCGGAGGGTAGGTATTTTGTGTCTGGAACTAGGGCAGCTTTAAATCCCATATTATCTAGATCCTTGAGCAGTAAATCGTTATATGCAAAATCAGGAGAACAGAACACTGTGGCATTCATGATTTCATTAGCATAGTCTGCTGAGAGCCTTATATGAGACCTTGCTATACTGTCAAGCCCCAAGTCATAGAGCAGAGGAAGGAATGCATTTCCATATGCACCCACTACTGCCTCCACGTCTTTTGGAATTTCTTCCAAGCTTATGCTCTTGTTTATCCTGTTAACTACTACGCTTACTTTTAGTCTTGAGCTCGAGAACGTGCTCAGTATATTTGCTATTCTCTCGTCGACCTCCTTTGAAATAATTATAATAGTCACGTATTTCTCATTCTCCTCCAACGCTAACGTGATAACTGGCCCTATAGTAGTTGTAATCATGATAATGACAATAACTACAGATAATATGGTCGTATGCACTCTCCTCATAATTGTTCTCCCACCTAGTTGATTTTCTCCTCGGCAGATTATCTAATGACCTTTAAGCTCGATCTCTAGGACATATATCTCCTCCATGGGTAATTTAACTTTATCTAAAACTCTTGGAGAAAACGCCATGATATCCTTAAAGTACTGCGACCTCGTCGAGACTGTCGTATAGATCTTCTTTGCTCTCAATCTCCTAGCCTCCTTCATTAGCCTCAGATAAGGAGATATCCTGGAGAATATTGCCCTTGACAGGTTTTCAGGACCTTTGAAGTATGGAGGATTGCACACTATGACGTCAAAGGGCCCTTTAAGACCTCTTGCAAAGTCTGTGAGGATTACATCTACATGCGCTCTATTCCTTTGAATATTTATAAGGGCACATCTTGCGGCTCTTTCGTCTATTTCAGTGGCCACAACATAGTTCCCAAGCTTCTCAAGGAATATTGATAAAAGACCTGTACCACAACCTATTTCAAGAACCCTACTTCCTTTTACATCTAGATTTCTCATGAGGGCAATTGTTGACTTAGATATTACAGGGTCAAAGACTCCAGGAAGGACAATGATGTCTATGTCATTCACTCTGTACTTTCTAGTGATTCTAAGCTTTTCTGTGAGCTTAAGGTATAACGCAAGGGCATAGGCAAGGAACATGATATCACTCAGCTTCAAGTGGAGAACACGCTTCTCATTAGGAGAATAATCTCCTTAATGGTTACCACTTTAAATATAAGGGAGTACGTGAGCACAACTATTGAGAACGCTATGAGACCTCCCATTATTGGGTGAATTTGCATTGAGACTATTACTCCAATGCCAGCCCCTAAACATGTCCCGGCAAGGGCTATTAACATGTTCTTCACGAGCCAAGTTATTTTGAGGCCTATGAACACGTAAGTTAGAGCTATGGCGTATGTAAGTATAAGCGCTATTGCAATACTTATTTCCCTTGTCCCCTCAAGCCTAGTGAAGGCATAGAGAAATACAAAGAGTGACGCTATCATAGTAGCTCCCAATATCGCGATTTCCCTGTTCTTCCCTTTGTAATTTAGCTCTGTGATGACGTTAGATATTGAAGTTATTAGAACTGCAACGGGCGTTAACATTGTCAATGTCCTCCAAGCGTGGGCCATTTCTGGCTTTATTATTGAGAGTATCCACCAGGAAGCTGCGCCCACAGGAGCTGCAAGTGCACTTGTTATAAATAGCCCATATCTTAGGCTGTGAACGTAAACTTCGGAGTTCTTAGCCACTGATTGGGGAAGGGCTACTGTGGAAAAAATTCCAGCGAAGCCTGAGATCGCGAGCATCATCATAAGGGATATGTACGTCATCCCAACGAGGGCTGGGTTGCTTGTAAAGAACGCAAGCAGTACTGTGCCAAGGTTACTTATTATTACGCCAAAGACTTTCTGGGGCAAATTTGCCACGCCTACCCTAAGAGCTTCTCTAAAAAGCTGAAATGACCTCATTCTAATCGTGTAGATACTCCTCACATAGAGGGCTCCTAGGGCTGCACCTATTACTGCCGGTATAGAGAAGGAAAGCAGTATTATTATGCCGTTTATGATCCCTATAATGGCTGCTGATACTATTATTACTGCTACCTTTAGGGTGCTTGTTATTATCCTTATGAGCATTACCTTCTTGCTCTCCCCCGCGCCAACTAGAGCCATTGAAAGCAAGTTTCCAAGCACGAAGAAGGGATATACCGCTGCAAGTATCATTATGTACTGCCTATACTCCTCTCCGTAGAGCCCCCTTCCCTGCCATATGACGAGGGCTATTGAGGTTAACGCTGCAGAAAATGCCACAATCATGAGGGACGCTGAGAATATCTCGTCCTTTATCCTAGAGGATCCGTACTTTAGGACTGAAATATCCATGCCTAGAGTGAGCACCCCCGAGAGCATCATGATAAGGGAGGAGGCCGTGGTCGCGTATCCCACGTCCTCAGCCGTTGAGAGCCTGGAGGCAATTATCCAAAAGAAGAGCGATATGAGGTTCATGTAAAGAGTACCTATCATGAGCCAGAAGGATTTTCTGAACAAGTCCTTCTCTGCATCTCCAAGCTTTTCCATGCTATAGCCCCCAGGATGCAGCACTAAACAAGCATCTTATATAATTGTTTCCTTATTTATAATTTTAAGCAATCGTTCAAATGTCAAGACATGACCTCGCTGAAGACAATTGCTGGGGGCGAAATTGTGTCCCCTAGGTATAGACGCCCTAAGGCTAGAAAATATGGAAAGTATGCCCTTAGCCCAAGTGAAAGAGCCGCAGTATACTATAAGGGAAGGCCTATAAAGTTAGGGGACATAATTCCATATTTTCTGCCTGCAATATCTCTCATTCTAGCGCATTTTGTCTTTACCTCAGATTTAGGAGTCTTTCTCACAATAGCAGCCCTAATACCTATATACGCCGTAATGAGGTATGACGCGAGGATAATGGGAGGGTACGCCATAGGGATGCTCATAGTAGCCGCTGTAATACTTGGAGTCTATAACAACGAGGACGCCGCAAACTTAGCGGCAATATACGCTTATTGGCTCCTCGTTGACACAGTAGTATGTGAGATCATAGAGTACATTAGGGAAGGTCGGTCAAAGGGTGAGGAGGGCAGGACTCCCGGTTAAAGTGGCCCTATAACATAAGTGAGCGCTTTAACGTCGAAGTTTCCTGGAACAAGAGCGTATAAATACTTTCCGTTGGGGATCTCCTGTCCAAGTACATCCTTGCTAGAATCTAGAGTCCTTGTCAAGTAGTGTCCTACTGTTGAGGAGTAAAGGGCCAGTAATCCCTTATCCCTCATGTCCAAGAGGTACAGAGTGTAATACTTTCCATTTTTTGTATAGTAATTAGTCACAAATAGATGCACTTTTTCGTCCTCCTGCTCATATAGTAGGGAAACCGTTATCATTGCACTTTTGGTAAGACCTTTAATGCTAGAGAAGGCATTTACAAGGGATTGCACGCACGGGCTGTCAACACTTCTATAAATATACTCTCCTAAAAAATAAGTGTCTGAAATCTCTCCTACTGGCTTCTTGTTTAATAGCTTTAGAAGGCGTTCTCTATACATTGTTCCGTTGTGCACTATCCACATATCGTACTCCTTTCCAGAAAGGTGAAATGGATGCGCGTTATAGACGTTTCTTCTTCCATAAGATGCTGCTCTGGAGTGCATTACAATGATACATTTCTCAGAGCCCTTTATAATCTCCTCTAGCTGTTTTACTCCCATGACGTCTGAGAAAACAGGAGCCGCACTTTTATACATGACAACGCTTATAGGTCTTTGATCATCTCTAAAAGTCATCGCAACATAGCCCCAGCCATCCTTATGACTCTTTATTCTTTCACTGAATATCTCTGACTTACTTGCAGAGATGAACGCTCTAAGGACGTCTATTGCCATATCAGAGGAGCTCTTATCTCCTAGTATGACCGCGATTCTGCACACGACTTTCACCCTTTAAAAAGCATCTCATAGAGAAAGGGCTGTATGAGGAATATAAGAGTTCCCCCGCCAGGATCAAGAGACCCTACCTCTACTCCAGCAGCACCTCCAGCCTTTATCTTTATATTTCCTCCACCAATAATCTCTGAGACTATCCTTTCTATAGACGGACTGTGACCAACTAAAATGTCCCCATCAGAAAGCTCTAGAGATTTTATGGTCTCCACTGAAGCCTTCTCAGGAGCTAATGCATCTGTTTTTATAATATTACCACCAAGATGCTCACGTAAGAGCTCTGCTGTTTGGACGGCCCTCTTTAAGGGGCTTGTGTAAATTCTCTTTGGTTTGATCTTAAGTATGCTCGAGAGGGCTTTTATATCGTCAATTCCCTTGTCAGTAAGTCTCCTATCCTCATCTTTTATTTTCTCAGATAATGGCTCTGCTTTTCCATGCCTTACAAACACTATGAGCACATACACCACCTCTTAGACTTTAGATTGACGTTCAATGGTATTTTGAATAATTAACCAAAACTGGACATTATGTCTAACATTAAGATAATATTTTAAGTGCCTATTTCAGCTTATAGGGCTCCTTGCCCTTTAGGGCGCAGAAGGTCTTAGTAAGACCTCAAGCGAAGTTAACCTTTCTTAAGTCCAAGGGCAAAGCCTGCTGCAAATCCTGCTGTTGTTGGTATTGATGCCACTACGTTGTTGTATATCGCTGATGAATAGCCCATAGCGGCATTAACTATAGACTCCGCCCATGAGAGAAGCTTATCGTAGTGGATCTCTATTATCCCCACATACTCAAAGTAGAAAATGCCTAGGAGAAATATTCCCAAAACTATAAGCGCAAGCTTGAAGACTTTCTTCAGGGCGTAGCCAACTGCATACCCTATTATGCCCGCAATGCCTATTGTGGCTAAGAGCTTTGTCACCGCAGCGCTAACTGGATCCAAAAGATCACCTCCCTTACAGGAAGTTCTTTTCCTTGAGCTCTCTCAGCCACCTTTCGTAATCCTCCCTTGTCATCTCAAGTACCTCTAGAGCCCCCTCAAACGTCCATCCAGCACTCATGAGGACCTCCAAGGCCTTTATCTTCGCGAGCTTTCTAAAGGGATCCCTCTCGATGAGCTGTTTTCTCTCCATCTTATGCACCCATTTTAAATGTTGTCTTTGCTCATTTAAATATTTTCATAAATGGCTCTTCTAACTAGTAGAGCTTTATCCTTAAGGACAAGAAGAGATTAAGCGATCCTGAGCTCTTCTATAGAGACTCCTCTGGACTTTCTTATAAGTACTATAGCGGTTATTGTTAGAAATACCATCCACAGGACTATCGCCGCTAGTGCCGCTCTTAGGCTCATGGTATTGACGTTCTGGTTGTGAACATATGACATCATGAGCCACTGTATATATCCACTCCCGGGAGGTATCTTGCCCAGCGAGAAGTATATGACGAATCCTGCTAGGGCATTAAATGGATAGATGTATGGGAATACATCGCTAAGCTTTGTGAATACTGATCCATAGGAGACAAATGCCAATATTAGTGGAATCATGCTAAAGATATTCATGAGCTTTGGTCTTTTTGTGAGTATCGCCAGATATCCTAAATTTATAGAGATTAGGTATGAAAACGCTCCAAATGCAAGAAGCGTTAGGAACAATCCTAATGCATTTTTCGGAACTACTAGCACCCCGTATCTCATGTATCCAACGCCTATTGCTGAAAGTATTATTATGGAAACACATATCACGAAGACTACAGTGGACGATATGAAATCCTCTAGGAAGAACCTTCTAGGAGAGAGTCTTCCAAACTTCGTCACGTATCTTACGGAGATTGATGACGCGAATATTCCGCTTGTTATGCCAATTGCCACGCTTCCAAGCGTTATCAAGCTAAGGGATGAATATGCAACAGAAATGTATGCCTTAACAACTTCCTCGTAATATGGCATTCCCTTATAGGAGAGTATGTCTGATCCAAAGACGTAGAACCACATGAAAACCCAGAACTCTACAAAGAGTATTGCCCATCCTATAAGCTCTGGCGTTGTGAGGAGTCTCTTGACCTTGTAAAGCACGTACTTTGTCAAGGTGATCACCTCAACAGGACTTCATATACCGTTTCCTCCTGCACCCACTTTTGCTAACTTTAAGCACTCTTAGCACTTAAGAGATCGAGTATAGTATTCCTGTGGTGCAGGAGGTTGGCCTCAAGATCTAGCCTCACGGGAACCACGGATCCCTCGGCTAGACCTTCATCGGCCTCCGGGCCGAACGGAGACGGCCCCACACGGTTTATGAGGTTTAGGACTGCGATGACATCCCTATTGGCTTTAAATCCACACTTAATGCATATTTTTACTCTTGGACGCATTGCGTCCTCATCGAGTAGAGAGCCACAATAGGGGCAGAGGGATGAGGAGTAGGCAGGATTCACCTTTATAACGGGAATAGCATATTCTTTGGCCTTCTCCTCAAGGTAGGAGAGGAATCTTCTTGCAGATATATTGTGTAGCTTGTTCCTTCCTTTCTTGCTTCTCGTTTTTAGTGCCACACTCCTGTTAAAGAACTTATTGATATCCTCGACAATGATCGTTGCGTTCAACATGGAGGCTGTCTCGACAATCCTCTTTGCAATTTTCCGCAATATATCCTTCATCTTGTTAGCTCTCCTGCTCCCAAATCTCTTGAGGAGCCTCTTGCCTCTCTTACTCGTTCTTTTTACCCTCCAACCAATAAGATGCTTTTTCTGAACATTACTCATGATTTTCGCATACTTTTCGATAATGAGGCCAAAGTTCGTTTTTACCATGCATACCCTCTCATAATCGCCGAATGTCACGTTATTGAGGTTATAGTCGATAGCAATGCATCTTTTCGACTTTTTCTCTTTATCGTTCACTTTCTTTTGGAACGTAAAAATAGCATAAACAATTTTTCTTTTACAGTCTATACGGAGTTTCACGTTTGCTTTTATTATCCATCCATTGCTTAAATACTTGAAGAAAATCTTATGAGGCTTTAAAGGAAGCGTTATCCTTCCTCGTTTCGTCGAGACCCTAATGAAAAGCGTTTTTTGACCATTTCTCCTCTCTTTGAATCTCGGAAAACCATCATAATCCCAGAGGACATTATCGAGCCATAAGGACACGCTTCTTATCTCAGGCTTATCTGTTCTTGCAATTCCCTTCTTTTTGAGCCTTAGGAAACTATTAACTCTCGTTACCGCGTCTTGGCACGCGGTGTATATGTAGTGCGTTGGAAGGTCTTTGTATTCTTCTCTTATTTCATCATATACAATTTTTCTCAACTTTATGTGACTCCTTATCTTATTCTCTAGGGCAATATTAACGAGACTTTCCAAAATTTCTTTATAGTCATTAAAGACATCAACTATGGCATTAAGCTTCCTTTCTGTAAGCGGGTAGCTCTCAAGTGTTACAGTCCTCGTGAGCTTAGTCATTCCCCACTTCCTCTAAGAGCCTTTTAAACTGTTCTTTAAACTTCTTGTATTTACGAGACCACATTCCGTAAAGTTTCCTTTTTTCTTTTGAAAGCCTAGCCCTTTAGGGCGGGGAGGAGGTCAGAATTACTCTCCCCCAACAGGTCTCTTTGCCCCCACTTTACCAGCTCTAATCCCTCTGCGTAAGGTCATTGGATGAATTCCAAGTAGCTTTGCCGCCTCCCCAGTACGGTACCATTCCTCCGTGTTAGCATACAATATACCGAAAGGTTATATATGTTTCGATCATTCTAATCTAAGAAGCAGCCTCTCCTTCCTTGATTAGACTTATAGGCCCTCTTGAAGTCTCTATTGTAAGAATTGCTTCCTCATGCTTTCCAACAACAATAGAAGCATTTTTTAGATCCTCAGATGTTATT
>Ga0190313_1001726_pt1 | contig 11470 bp, 10 predicted proteins | sample 4870071011_MG_FD_169989 | JGI IMG/M metagenome (GOLD analysis project Ga0190313, IMG submission 169989) | Hydrothermal vent sediment bacterial communities from Southern Trench, Guaymas Basin, Mexico - 4870-07-10-11_MG | ecosystem: Environmental > Aquatic > Marine > Hydrothermal vents > Sediment ...
TCTCTATCCTGTATAAAATATCCGACACTCAAAGAAAGCTGCGCATCCTCGGCAAAAGTATAATTCATGCCCACTGAAGAGTCATAAACATTATAGTCCTCTTCCTCGCCCTTATAGTCCATTACTGTATGGGCATATTCCACAAAGCTTTCAAAATGCTGGGTATAAAATTTCACCTTATATAGGAATATTCTGTCACCTTATATGGGGGATTTAAAAGCAAATTATAACCTCTGCAAAAAGCGTTTTGATTTTAAATAAAAGAAGCTGCTTAGTCTTAATTAAGCAGCTTCAGGTAGCTTTAAAACGCTCATAGAATCTATTTAATTGTTGGCTGCTTTTCCTCTATGTAATGCTCAATCTGCCTTTCTGCCTTCTGTCCTTTATCATCCAAAATTTGCTGGGTAATAATATTTATTTCCCCAGATGGGAAAAAACTGTATTTATCAACACGCTTGGTAATCAACTTGCCGTCATTGTCTCGGATCTCTTCGCTCCATTCCGCGATATTTCCTTTAGCGTCTCTTGTAATCTGTATTTTAGATTCCATATCTTCTCCAAGGGCATCTTTTTGTATTTTTGCAACAAGCAAGGGATACGCTTCCTTTAGTGCTGCTATTATTGTTATACCGTTAATTATATCAGCCATATTTTACCTCCATATTATTTTTATTAAGCTTTTTTATATGTTTTTGCAATTTATAAGCATTCGCATGTTTAAAATGACCCATATAAGATGCATACGCTTTGCTATTTAATTCTCTATAATAGATTTTAGATTTAATATTATTTACAACACGCCGCCTTACCAAAATATAAAACGGTCGAACTATATAACCCAAATAATCTACCCCGCTTGAAATCGGTTTTATAATTGTCTTGGCATCATTAAGTGAGAGATCGAGCTTTTCTTCTAAAAATTCCGAAACATTTTTTATCCACATCTTCAGTGTCCGGATGTCAGGATGAAGAAATAAGAGATCATCCATATATCGTAAGTAATATTTACATTTCAAGGTATGCTTTATAAACTGATCAAGCTCATTGAGATAAAGATTAGCAAAAAACTGGCTGGTGAGATTCCCGATAGGTAAGCCTTTGTTTTTTGTCTGTTTAAATAGAGTTTTATGGCTGGGGATATATTTAAACAGGTTTTCACCTCTTATTGTTACGTTTTTTGTGCAATCGTTAAATAGTACAACTTTGGCAAGACACAGCATATCTGCATTTTGAGTACGCTTTTTAATAAGTCTAAAAAGGATATCCTTATTTATAGATAAAAAAAAAGATTTAACATCCAATTGTAAACAATATGCTTTTTTTAAATTGTTTTCAGTAATGCTCCGCATAAATGACTGCAATTTTTTCACCGCCGCATGGGTGCCTTTCCCTTTCCTACAAGCATAACTGTCATATATAAAAGTCGGTTCTGCTTTTAATTCTAAGTGCCTTACTAATAAATGATGCACTATTCTGTCTTTAAAATCCGCTGCAAAAATTTCTCGTAATTTAGGTTTATTTACCACAAAACATATAGATTTTCGGGGATAATAAGTTTTATTATTGAGCTCATACTGCAAGGTAAGTAGATTTTGTTCTGCATTTATTTCAAATTGTAACTGATTAATCGTATTCCTTTTATTTTTACGGCACATCGAATAACTATCAAAAATTTGCCGAAAAGTGATCATTTTAAGGTATCCTCGGGCCAGCCGCACATACAACCGCGACTGCGCCTTGTTGTTGTTGTTCACGTTGCCATTGTTGAAGTTCACGTTGAACGCACGTGACGAATCCCCTGGCCGCGTAGACGAATTGCTTGCTTACTTTAAATTCCAATTTCGATCTTATAAAAGTACGAAATCGCAATAATTATATGCCTGCCTGGCGAAGCAAGCGCAGGATAAACATAGCTCTCTCAATGTTCTTTTTCCCAAACATTGATTCCGGCTAAAATGATCATTTTTGCGACCTTAACCAACCAGCACATTGCTTTATTATGCTATCCAACATTTTTACAGAAACCGTAAAGCTTTTAAAGCTATTAAAAGCTTTTACTTCCTTGGCTATTCTTATTAATATTTTTATTTCATCTAAGGTTTCTTTTAGTTCAACCAGCAATGTTAATTTGTTGTTTGTATCATTTGCTTTAATCACCAGCATTGTAGCTCTAAGCGCTTGTTTTCGCAAATCACTACCCAATGTATATTTATGATACCTGTCAAAATTTCGTACTATTTTTTCAAAATAAACACATAAATCTAATGCTGCTTTGTAAATCGGTAAATGCTCGTATCGTGCCATTTTTCAAACAATAAATAATAAAAAAAGATTAAATGATAAAATAATTTATCCTCGGGCCAGCCGCACATACAACCGCGTCTGCGCCTTGTAGTAGCAGCTCACGTAGCCATAGCTGAAGTACACGAAGAACGCACGTGACGAATCCCCTGCCCGCGCAGACGATGTCCAATAAGAGTTGCTCGATGCCGATGGAAACACAGTAGTATTAATGCAGGGGTAAGCGAGCCCTAAATCGACTATTGATTCTAACTCGGTTTTATTAGGCACACGCCAGTCATTATACCCGCCCAGGGTTTTTGCGTTTGCCTGATCAGCAAAATTCCAGATCAAATCATCTACGGTCGTGATTGTTATTGATGCGCCGGCGGCTTCATCTACAACGGTTTCAGAGACAACAATAACTCCTGTTGTAATACTTTCGACTGTAAAGGTGTTATTATTACTCGCTGAACCGGCAATTGTAAATTTTCGGCCTGCACATAAAGCAGCCGTATCAAAGCCACTTGCGGAATCCCGTATTTCTTTTGATGTGGCGTCAAAGGAAACAGTTGTTTTATCCGTTAGTGTCCATGCATCCCAAAACAGTTTGCCGTCTGCGCCTGCGCCTATATCTGTTTGCGGGACATATCTGGCCCACATCAGGCCAGTGTTATTATCTTTTACGCAGTTATTGCTAAGGTCACACGTCTTGCCGTTGATTGTGATTGCCGTCAAACCGGAATACTGGTTCGTGGTTAACACTGTAAAATCGTGCGCTATGCCTTTTTCCAGATCCCCATCATCGCCGGGGTGATAGCTGGTTGTTTGGCCGGTTTTCAGCAAACCGGATATACCGCCAATCCTGAGCGCGTTATTATCTGCGTCGAACACTTTGTTTAATATTTGTTGTAATGTAAGGTTGCCCCCTACAGGGTTTCCGGTATCATCGCGAAAAACAGCGTTGAAAATTTGTTGTTCTGTCAACATTATTCATTTCCCTCCAATTCCAAATAGTTGTCGCCGGCTGCTACTTTGAATACTGCATATAAGGCCTCATTTTCAGCGTTAATTACCCTGATTGCATTGCCATTATCGGCTATCACCCTGTTTATGATTTGTTGCGTTGTATACATTTTTATTTATCTCCTGGTTATAAAGTGATTAACCGTCAAGAACCCCGCACCCGTTTGTTTTGCGAAGCTCTGTCAGCAGCCCATTTATTTTGTTCTTTAAAGCGTCATTATAGTCAATCGTGCCGATTAAAACACTGCGTATGTTTTCCACATCAGCTCTAAGAAGATTACAATCTGTTTTGAGCTCATTTATTAAAGTTACTGCTGCGTTATAGTCTGTTTTGAGCTCATTGATTAATGTTGCGGCTGCGTTATAATCTGCCTTGAGCTCATTGATTAAGCCTTGCTCTTCAGCCCCATATGTGGCGTCCGCATCCGCTGCTGTTACTGTGTCTGCGTCTGTGGCGGCTACTGTATTTGCATCTGTGGCAGCGATGTCTGACGATGTTAAAGCATCAGGATCGGCCTGGGTTGTCGATTCATCCGCAACTGTCGCTGTGCCAAACGAATCTGTTGAAGTCTGCATTTTTAATGATGACAGGATTAAATCTTTGGGTATTTCGATGATCTGTGTAAGAAAAACAATTGTTGCTGAAATGGCCAAACCAAGTATCTGGGCGTTTTGATCCGGCTTTGTTTGGGTCAACTCTCCTGGGGTTGCTGGATCGAGATATATCTTTGCTCCTGGAGTCCATGTCCAGGAAGGGTCTGTTATGGGTCCTGATCTTTGTATCCGTATTTCGTCTGATGCAATGCCGGATTCAATCGTCAAGCCAATTGCGGGCTGTTTTGTGCTGTCAGCCTGGGCAAGAAAATAGGTGCCTGCTGATGTCATATAAACGGCCTTAAACTCCGCTACAGTTTCGCCAAGGGTTCCCAGCAGGCGTGAGTGCAAATGAGCTTCTATTTTCTCAATATCTGTTGTTATTATTCCATTCCAGCCTGTTACTGAATAAGCTATTGTTTCAAGATCATACTTTGCAGTTATCATATTTTCTTCCTTACTGTGATATCAGTTGAATCTGATTGTTTGTTTGCGGCAAAATAATTAATCAGCTTGAAAATAAGTATGTCCGCAAGGGCGCCGTTGTCAGTCGTATTCATTGATGATGTGTACGTCCAGGACATTGCATTGATGCCTGTAACAGTTCTAACCAAAACACCACTGACCCATACCTCTATTTGAAAAAAGCCTTCATAGGTTGGCGCTGAATCTGTTGTTTCATAGCTTGCTGTGCCAGCGCCAGCGCCTCGTACTCTCGGAGCCCAGGATAATGCAATATCTGTTGAGTATGTCGGTCTGAAACTTCCCATATCATTAGCCTGGAAGTTTGATGGAGTGTATGGCGTTTCAGCCCTGTACGATGGTGTTATTGAAATAGCGCTTGCGTCATCTATACTCCCCTCATCTGTATCAGACCACGGAACCAGCTTAAAATATCGTGTGGCGCCACCTGTTATTTCAGAATGGATTAGACTTAAATTCTGGGTACCAAGAAAATAAAATAACTCCCCAGCGGCATGAGCCTTTCTTTTTGTATCAAACCGGCCTCTGTATACTCCTGTAATATTGTATCTGAATCCGGATATTAGAGTAATCGTTTGAAATGTTATAAGCTCATCTCCAAGAAGAGCATAATTTTCTTTTGTTAAAAGTATATCTCTTGTAATTGAATTTATTAACAAAACATCGGCATTTGAAAAATCAATAGTAAACCCGATAGTATCATCTATTATGTACGTATCTGCAGAATAATCATAAACAAGAGTTCCATACGCAACATACTGTGACCGTTCGGCTATTTCATAATAAGCCGACCCATCCGTACTCATATGAATAACAAAACCCTGATAATACTGGTTTGGTTTGGGACATAAGAATCCAATCGCAATCTGGTCCACAAGAATCTCGTAAGGAAGTTCAATAACGGCATGGTTCGTAAGCGCGACAACATCGCTTGGTATTGCCGCTCCAACGCCAATTGCCAGCGGAATCCATGTGGTATTGCTGATATACTCAAAATCTTCAACAGCGCTGACTGTTATGTTCTCAAGATCTTCAGAACCCTCTGTCAGTTCAAGAACCCTGCAAACCATGCTTTCTATATTATATTTCGGATAATTCAACACAAACAGCGAACCAGGTCTTAAATTATAAAAATTTCTATTTAAAACCAGAGAAAACCCAGCAAGGGGGTAAGACCTCTTTCTTAAAACTCTATCCGCTGCCCACTCAACGTTTTCCGGCATGTTGAATAAAGGATACTTAACACTTTCAGTTGTTACCCTTCCTATTGTTTTCTGGTTACCAATGTCCTCTATAAAAGAGGATTCTGTTTTAAAGTTATATGCTTTTGTGCTCGGAATAAGCTCAGCCTCAACAAATTTTTGTAAAACCGGATCCCACACAACCCACACTAAATCCATAAATACATGGCTAAAAGTACTGGGGCGATCTCTCCCTTTAATCAGTCTTTTATAAGAATAATCTATTTTATTAATGGTCGTCAGCCAGGAGTTTTTCTGCATTACAATCTGTTTTAAAATTCTATCGGTATTGACAACTGGAAGATTTGAGAAATCCTGATCCTTACGTCTTAGTTTTATACATAATTCGCCTGCTGAATTATAGTATAAAACCCCATCAATATGTTTTAGAATATTCGCAATATAAGAATATGCGGCGCCTTTCTGATAAATTAAAATTGAAATGCCCAGCTCTTCATCGGTTAACGTAGATGCAACTGTGTTAAAGGACGCTGTATTTAAAAGAGAGGATGGTATTTTCAAAAGCTGCGTTAATATATACCAGACTGCGTGAGCAGGATTATAATTAAAAACCCTGACTGCGCCTGTGCCCGTTAACTCAGGCAGGTCAGGAGTTCTTCTAACAAGAAACTTATAGCCTTTCAATCTGTTAGACCGTCCAAGATAACAATCCTCGAATAATACCCAGCAAAACCTCCTGTTTGGAGTATTTAAAGCGGGGTCATCAAGATACTGGCCTATGACACTGTTTGGCTGCTGATCCTCCGTCCCGAAATAAAAATGTACAAGACCTTTACTTTTTTTCTTTTGAAGCTCCAGTAAAGATAAGGTTATCACGCCCCCGGAAGTGGGCGGAGTAATAGAGCCGCTCCACAATTTATCCTGACCATCAAAAATAGCGTACAGTTCATCAACAGGACCGATACATATTTTCATTGCCCAGGTTAAAAAATATCTGTAACCTTTTTCCTTGCTTCCCTTGGATCTTGCATTATCATACCAGATTATATTACTGGAAATCTTTGTTATCCCCAGGACATCAGGAACCGGAATCCCATACTCAGATGTCGGAACGACAAGATCCTCAACGGGAGCTCCCGGGAAATCCTGTTTTGGCATTAATATTTCGGTTGCAGTTGTGAATAGAAATTCAGTAACAGCCAGCGGCGGCAATATCCACTTAACAATATTCCAGGTTTTGCTTGAAAAAAAGCCCATACTTATTATTCCCTGTTTCTATCCCAATACGCAGGATTATCCATCGGCACGTAAGGATCCCCGCCAAAATTTACAACATTATTAAACTTGTTTCTGCAGGTTGATATAAGCCTGTCACACCCTGCGTAAACAGTAATCGAATCGCCTGTTATAAGTGTTGGAAATTTAAACCTTAAAGTTAAAACATTGCCAGTATGATCAACAATAAATCGTTTATAATGCCCGAAAACAGCCCAGCCCCGAGTATAATACTGATCATCCTGTGCAGAGAAACCGGTACCTGTCAGAGTTAACCCGTCTGCACTTACCGTCACTGTATCTGTTATATCATACGAGTCCTTATTCAGGCCGCACTCATCACCGTACAGCACCCAGGGGCACAAGGGCTGTGACAAAATAAACGGTATTTCCTGCTTCATGATATATTCCAGGCCCACACACGAAATATTCATTTTTATTCCTTGCACTTTCGCGTCTTCTACCTGGCCCGAAAAAATAACCGCTGCTTCATAAGGATCCTGGTCTCTAAATATTCTAACTATCTGTACCCACACAATTTCAATGGGATTAAATACGAGAAACTCATTAAACGGGGCTGTATCTACAGAGCACTGAATGTCTATTTTTGAAACTTCAAGATTCGATTTATGCTCTGCAGCTCCCCTGCGTATTGCAGCCGGGATATAATCCTGTAAATTATACGTAATGGTTATATCGCTGCTGGTATAATACCAGTGTGTATCTCCGCACCATACATGATATAATTCTGCAGGTTTTCGTATTGTTGCTTTTTCCTGGTCTTCATATGTCATGATATTGGATCCGGTGACTCATCATTTAAGGTTATAAAAGATAATTCAGTTTGCGCCGCACAGTTTGTAAGATATTTCAGGGTTAGGTTATCGGATGCAAAACGTACATAATATACAAATGAGACAGACAGGCTGCTTAGGGCGTTTTCCTGGCAATCTGTGCCGATTTCTGCATCAAGCAGCAGGGTTGTCGAGTCAGGAGCATCCTTTACAGCCCTTATTGATTGAGAGCCATCCGGAAAATTAAATAAAAGATGCCTTCCAATGCTTTGATTTGCCAGCCAGGCATTAACATAATCAACATCCTCTATAATAATCGTTGTGTCTGTAGAAACAAAAGCCTCTGTTACCACAACATCTTTTTGCCATGTTGGAACCCAGAAGGCACTGAGCCTGCCCATATTAGAATTAAAAAAATCAATTATATCTTTAATTTCTTCTTTTGAAGTTAACAGATATTGAAAATTAAGAGATATCTGGCCGATATGTAAATCAGTATCAGCATAGCCTTTTCCCCTGCCTGAAAAAAACGAAAACAAAAAACCGTATTTTGTTTTCAAGCTTGATGCCCAGTTTGGCTCTACTATAAATACAGGGCTGTCTTTATAGTTCATTTATTCCACCGTCTCTGTAATATCTATTATTGTATCCCCAAGCCCTGGAGTAATAACCTCAATGTCCTGTGATGTTTTTACTCTGCCTGAAAAGCCCGGATATACGCTTGTGCCGATTGGCCATGTTTCTGTTAAAGGCTCTGACAGCGTAATTGCAAGGGTTGTTACATTGTCCACGCCATAATAGCCGTGGCTGTTTTCACCTATTATTATACACCTGCCAAAAAGAGAAAACAGCATATTGGCAGTTGATGTTACGGTTAAAATTGTTGTTCCGGACACAGCCTCTGCAGTTAATGTAACTCTATCAGGCCAGTGAGGTATATCCCACACATCGGGAATCTTAATAAAGAACTGTCTTTTAATAAAATTAAACTCCGCTGCATCCATTCCGGATGTTTTGTACTTTATATTTTTGTGCGGGAAAGTGTATATGCCGCTTCTTTTTTCATTGCCGGAAATAGCTTTCTGGATGGCTGTTTTCCAGGAAAAAGAAACCGTTACCGGCTTTTCCCAGTTTGGTTCAAATAAAAAGGTTTTATCAAGAGTTGGCGGAACGGGAGGCGGCCCCTCATCAAAGTCATCGGCTCCTATACACCAGTTTGCCCGGCGCAGATCCCCGTCAATGTCTGTATCAAAGGCAAGGCCAGGGTCTCCTGAGAGGTCTATTCCTTTGTTTTTTGCAATTGTGTCATCTTCGGTTAAGTGCAGGTCGTAAGAACCAGATGTGGTGGATATAAAAGCTGGAGCATTCGCTCCTGTAGCATTGTGAATAGAATGCGCTCCTGGCGCAGTGTCATCCCACGAAATATTATAATCACAATCAGCGTGCCAACCATAACTATTGCGAAAAGCAACTCTATTATCACTATACACTGCAATATTATTTTTTACCCGAGCTTCCGAAGAATTTACAGTTATCCCATATCCAATCCACCATCGTCTAATTGTGTTGTTATATATATGATGTTCATAATTGCTTCCGACTCGACCTGTTATGAGAGAATAAACCGTTCTATACACTATATTATTCCAGGCATCGGAAACATACAAAAATCCTCCCGAGCCACCGTACGGATATGAGCCTGAATAACCCCTTCCAATACAATTATTAACTTTTACACCAAGAATCCGATTATCATTCGAGCGAAGTAAATACGAAACACCCCCACCATGACTGGTTTCAATCTGTAAACCCGAAATCCAAAGCCCAGGAGTCTCATTATATATTGCATGCTCACCATTGACAGTATGAGTAAGATTATACTTGTCATCATCCCATACACCCAAATGCCGGTCTTCCTGGGCTACAATAAGATGTATGTAATGATCAACGCTTGCGTTCCAGTTCGCAGAGGCCAAAGAAAGACCTGAGTCATCTGTTTTGCCGCGACAGTACGCTTCCATAATGTCGGATGTGGCAACAAGATCGCGGCGTTCAGCCACTTCCCACGATGCCAGGGAAGGATAAGCATTATCCCAGTCCAGGCCGTTCTGACTGCCCCCTGTTACTTCCGTATCTATATATCGTTTAAGGATTGTCACTTAAAACAGTATCCTTTCGATTGTTCTTTTTTTCGATGAAATCACATTCATAATGGCGTTTTCTCCGCCCGGGCTATTCATATAATCTTCTATTTCTTCAGGGTCTATTATGTTTACGATATTAATTTCAGTGCCCTGCTGTGATCCGGATGTGGATGGTGCGGCGTTTACCATGCCGCCGGCGGCATATGCAAATGATGGGTTGAGGGACGGCAGCCCTGGAAGCGTAAAGCCCTGGAAAACTTCCCTGGGAATTAATCGTTTTTTGATTGCTTCCATTACTGAGTGCCCATAGTGCTGCACAGCCGATACGGGCTGCATAAACTCCCCTGCTGTGGCCATGATGGGGATATTATCAGCGGTTGGGGATGGTGAATGGCCTGCTACAAAGCCGCCTGCTGCAAGCTTCTGGGCTTTAATTGATGCTACTCTTGCCAGACCTGCCAATACCGCAGCCGTGGCTGCAGCGGCACCGAGTGCAGGGCCTACAATCGGTATTCCCGACAATGACGTAAACGCCTGCTGCGCTCCCTGGTATGTGGAAATCAGAGCTTCAGCAATGGCCGCTGTTTTTGCCAGAATAAAAAATTCTTTATGTTTCTTGCCGGTTAATTCGTACAGGTTTGTAAAAACGTCAGCCGTGCCGCCTGCAATTGTTTTGGCGTTTTGGAGATTTTGGTCATGTATTCTTTTTTCCTGATCTGCAAGCAGTTTTTCTTTTTCAAGTTTCTGCATCCTGTAAGCATCTTCGATTTCACTCTTGGATGCTGTAAGCTCTTGAAGCCGGGACAATTCTTCAGCATGCCTTGCATCCATTTGGGCCAGTTCTTCTGTAAAAACTGCATCAAGACCTGAGCCTGTGCCGGGTTCAGCTCTTTTTTCCAAATCTGCCAACAGATCTGCCGTTTCTGTTTTTTTTCTCACCAATTCATCTTCAGCGGTCATCTGCTGTTGTTTTAAGGCAAGAAGAGCCTGTGTATGCGCCTGCTGTTTGCTGAAAATCTGGTCTTCCAGGGCAAGTTTTTTATCAGGGTCTGTTTGTGCATCTGCAGATTTTTGCAGCAAAGATATTTCTTCGGCAAACTGTGTTTCGATTAAAGCTTTTCTGCGTGAAAAATACTCTTCAAGGGTAGTTTCGCCTTTTTTATATGTATCGGTCAGCATGGCAAGGGCTGTCCGCGTGGTTGCTTTAAGACGCGCAAGGTGTGATTTTGAAAGAGCAGCATCAGAAGCGACTGGAGGTTTATCTAATGTTTTTACCGGGGCAACGGCTGCTTTGGCCGCATTTTTAGTTTCATTTGCAAAATTTTTTGCTTTTTTGGCGGCATCATCCAACAAGCCGGAAATTTTTTTATATACTGAACTCTTTGAGCTTAATTTTTCAAGGTTTTCTGCTGACTCTTCGACCTTTACGCTATATTTTTTTTGAGCGCCGGCAAGGCTGTTTATTTGCGCTGTTAATTTATCCGCAAAAGAGCCAAGATGCAGCTTTTCTGCTACAATTCTGGCTGTCTCTAACAATTTTTTCAAGCCTGCAGTAATACCGGCGGCAAAGAGATTAAACCCGCCTTTCAACCCTTCCCATATCATTTGCCAGCCACGGAAAGAATCCGCGACAAGCCCTGCGCCTTTTGCAATAAGGCTAAAAGCTTTAATA
>Ga0190313_1001727_pt1 | contig 11464 bp, 4 predicted proteins | sample 4870071011_MG_FD_169989 | JGI IMG/M metagenome (GOLD analysis project Ga0190313, IMG submission 169989) | Hydrothermal vent sediment bacterial communities from Southern Trench, Guaymas Basin, Mexico - 4870-07-10-11_MG | ecosystem: Environmental > Aquatic > Marine > Hydrothermal vents > Sediment ...
GGGGAAAAGAAGGAGAAGAGGGGGCGGAGGGCGTTGTTGTCGCTGAGGTTGAGGAGGAGGCCGTTGCCGGCGCGGGCGAAGATGCCGGTGGGAGTTGTCTGGTTGAGGGCATGGTTGTGGCAGAGGTTGAAGAGAATGGGGGCGTTTTGTCTGCGGCTGGATTTTTTAGGCGTGCACTGGCCGTCACGGGCGGCCCGGGAGCAGCGTTTGTCTCTCTTTTTTTCGGGCTCGTGGGATACGTGACCTGTGTTTTTGCTGTGGTCAGGGGCTTTGTGGGTCCCCGGAGCGGCTCTGTTTTTCTGGTATTTTTCGCCGCTGTGGTGTCTGTCTCTCTGAACTTTGCGTGGACGGCCATGGAGAGAGCCAGAGGCAACAGTACACCGGGAGACGGTGTGCTGGCAAGATAGCCGGGTTTAGTGAATGGCCCGGGTAGCCTGGTCTGGAGGAAAAATGGCAGATGTACAGGTATTCCGGACGGAGGTGTAGCAGAGGTAAAAGATTTATACTCCGTGTTATGGTGGGGGTTAGCGTTTCGCTGACAAAGGTGGAACATGTTAGATAGATGTCCATGTCTGGAGGAATTGAGATGGGAACACCGGTTGAAAACGTGAAGGTCAGAGATGTGATGCGTGAGGAGTTTGTCGCGGTTTCGGAAGACGCGACAATTTCGGAGGCCATAGGGAAGATGAAAAAGATGGGGGTGCCAGACCTCCTGGTTGTCCGCTCCGGGACCAAGGACGAGGTCCTGGGGATGGTGAGCTATGACGTCCTGCTCAGAAGGAAAAAGCTGTCTCCCCAGACGAAGGTGTCCCATGTGATGTCCCCTGTTCCGTCTCTATCCGAAGGCGAGTCTGTTGTTGACGCCGCGGAAAAGATTCTTTCCATAGGCGTTAAAAGTCTGCCGGTTGTCCGCGATGGGCGTGTCGTGGGGATGGTTTTCCGCAGGGACATAGCCCGTTCTCTGGCGAATGTGAGAGAGGCAAAAGAGATGGCCGTCCACGCAGTCATGACCCCCGAGCCAAAGGCTGTGTTGGAGAGCGAGAAGCTCTCCCGTGCCATAGAGGTTATGCGGGAGCTGGACGAGAGGTTTGTGCCTGTTGTGAACGGAGAAAACCGGCTCCTGGGGGTCGTTGGTTCCAAGGAGATAGTTGATCTCTATTCTCCTCAGCGGAGGGAGCGGTTTGGGGAGGTGTCCGGTGAAAAGACGCCAGCGGAGGTCGTCGTCTCCAGCATCATGCGCCCGCCTGTGGCTGTTGACCCGGACACGCCTGTGTCAAAGGCAGTGAAGCTGATGGCGGAACATGACATCCCATCTGTTCTTGTCACAGAGGAAGGCAAACTGGTGGGTGTCGTCACAGAGGTTGACCTGCTGGAGATGCTGGTGAGCCTCAGGGAAAAAGAGCAGGTTTTTGTTCAGATTAGCGGTCTGGACAACGTGGACCCCGATGTCTACGACACCCTCTACGAGATAATCCAGAAGGGTCTCAAGCGAATTGCAAAGTTTTTCCCGCCCAGGTCTCTTTCCATCCATGTTACGGAGTATAAAAAGTCAGGCGGGGAAACGAAGTGGAGCGTCCACATGCGCCTCATCACCGAGCGCAGGGTCTTCTATGCCAGGTCTTTTGATTGGAGCATCTACAAGGCGTTTGCTGATGGGCTGGAGGAGCTTGAGAAGATAGCCCGCCGGGAAAAAGACAGGTTGAAAACCGAGACACGAGCCTTGTCCAGGTGAGACGGCGCTTTGATACCGCCGTTGATGCGTGGGTGTTGCTCTTTGAGACACCGTTCACAGAGACCAGTGTGAGCCCTGGACCTCCAGCACTCTATCTATTGCTTCTCTGCCCAGGCCCTCTGTGTCCCGTCTTTTTGTGAAACGTAGCGTGTCCAGAATTTTGGCGGAATCCCGGTTGTCGGGCATGAGGAGTTTTCCAAGGCCCAGCGAGAAATCTCTCAGGGCGTCAAGGTGGTATCCACCCTCAAGCACCGTGACACACCGCCCCCCAAGATGTTTCTCTGCGTGGCTCAGCAGTTCCATCATAAGCCAGATGTATGCGGGTGTTGAGAGTGATATAGTGGCCAGGGGGTCCATGTAGTGTGCGTCCAGTCCCAGGCTGACGACAAGCGCCTCTGCCCCGTACTGTGAGAGTATTGGATGTATTATCTCTTCCATTGCCATCTCGTATGTGCGGTCTCCCGCGCCTGATGGGAGGGGGATGTTCACGGTGTAGCCCTCTCCCTCACCGCTCCCCACATCCTCCGCCGGCCCGGTTCCGGGGTATATGCCCCACTGGTGTGTTGATATGTAAAGCACGTCTTTTCTCTCTGCCATTATGTCCCGGGTGCCGTTTCCGTGGTGGACGTCAATGTCCACTATGGCCACCCGCTTTGCGCCCAGATGAACCGCTGTTTCCGCTGCCAGCGCGGCGTTGTTGAGATAGCAGAACCCGCCGTAATACGATGGACCGGCGTGGTGTCCTGGGGGGCGGAGGAGGGCAAAAACAGGTTCGCCTGTGGAAAAGGAGTGTTTCATCGCGGTGTATGCGCCGGAAAGAGCCCGCCATGCGATATCAAAGGTTTTTTCGTGCAGGTACGTGTCAGGGTCCAGTGCCCCGCTGTGCCTTGTCTCAAGCAGGGATATGTAATCGGGGGTATGGATTTTTTCCACAAGACCCCTGTCAACAGATTCTATGGCCAGTGGTTGTTTCCACGCCCCTGACTCTTCCAGCCCCTCAACGATAGCCAGGAGCCTCTCAGGACACTCGGGGTGGCCAGGCCACTGTTCGTGTTCAAGAAAAAGCGGGTCGTAGACTATTTTATAGTCTGGCTTGTAGTCCGGCATTTTTATCCCGCCTCCGCCGGCTGGTATACGTTTTATCCGGTCGTTTATTCGGTCCGGTTTTTCGTTCATCACCTTATTTCACTACCTTTTTAGACGTATAACGGTGGCGATATAAAGGACCAGCAGAAGAATGATGATCAGAGAGAATATCACGAGGGGCGTTGTGATCGGGTTTGGTGGATACGTGGCGAATGTGAGTGTCTGGGAGGTGTCCGCTGTGACGTTGACGTTCTTTGTCTGTTCTTCGTTTATCTCTTTCATTTTGTCTGTTGTTGACAGGTGTCCCCTTATGGTATACTCGCCCGGTGCGACTCTGAAAACGACTTTTCCGTTATCGTCGGTGGGAGAGTATAACAGGATTTCACTGTTTTTCTCAAGGGTCACATCAACTCCGCTTATGGGGTTCCCGTCTTTTCCCCTGGCAACTATTTCAAGGTAGTATATTTTGCAGTTGATCTGGAAACTTCCGGAGGAATCGGCCCTGTAAGTGCCCGTGTAAACTTTCACATCGTGCCAGTAGGCGGTTATCTCTTTGTCTCCTATGGGGAGGCGGAACCGGACAGCTCCGTTTGCGTCTGTTGCGCCGAAGTCCTCCACGTTGCCTGTGTCAGCGTTCACCGCCGTTATTGTGACCAGGGGCACCGGGACACCCTTTGAGTCCAGGGCCGTTATCTGGATGTTGTAAACCTTTGCTTTTATCGTGTAAGTGGGGGTGGGGGAGCCCTTTGTGAACTCAACTTTTATGCTGGTGGTGTTCACAGTTACCCCTTTCCACATGACGGTTATCACATATTCTCCGCCGGCCACGTGGCCGAGGTTTATCATCCCGTTCTGGTCTGTCTTCAGGGGCGTCAGTACTGCTGTTCCGTTGGGATACAAGAGGTAAACTGCTGCGTTCTCAAGGTCGTTGTTGTCAGCGTCTGAGACGTGCAGGGCGAGGTCTCCTACGTTGGCGTATATTTTGACATCCATGTCCGATGTCACTGTCAGATGGTCCCCTGTGACCGTGTTGTTTTCGTCGCCGTTAATGACCATGGTCGTGCTGTCCCCCGTGATAGTGTTCCCTCTCCACGTGGCCCGTATGGTGTATGTCCCAGTGTAGACCATGAGGGACACGGCGCCATCGCTGTTGGTTTCACCCGAGGCCACGGCTTCGCCCCCGTCCAAAAAGGTAACCAGGGTCTCTGGCAGAGGGATTCCCACCGAGTCCACAACAACCACATCTATTGTGTGCGGCGATCCTATTGTGAAATATCCTACGCCCTTCGCTCCATATGGTCCATAGGTGTACTTTCCCATGTGGGTGTAATAGTAGTATCCATTATTGTCCATGGCATATACTATGATCGTATACGTTCCCACCGGGAGGTTCTCATAGGAGATGGTTGTTTCGTAAATATTGTTGAAGGATATGGGGTTTCCCTCTATTTTTGTCATCGTCGCGTTGTCCAGCACGAGGGTGCCGTTTGGTGCGATCACGGTTGTGTTGACCCACCGGATGTCGTATCCGCCAAAGGGATCGGTGACGTTGGCCCGTATCTTTATCGTTTTGTCCAAGGCGTTCGGGTCAAATCCGCCGGTTCGCTCATCATTTCCGTTCAAGGTGTACATGTCGGCCACCCTGATGTAATCGGTGGTTTCAAAAACCACACGGGCGTCGTATGTTGCGTCTCCATACCACGCTGTGAAATATGAAGAAGCCCCGCCCTGTATTTCAAGGTAAACCCTTATGCTGGAATTCTTCTGGAACGTGTGATGTACGTCTATTGCTGTGACAGAATATGAGTCTGTTGAAGATGTGAGTGTGTAACTGGCAGGTCCGCCGGTGGCCACAAGTGTTTCGTTGGTGTAGTTTCCGCTTTTGTAAGTAATCTCGTATATCTTAAGATTGAGGTTTGCGTTGGCAGATACGCCTGTGGTATTTGCATAGATGACCAGTGTGACATTCCCGTCAACTCTCATTGGGCCCGCAAGATGGGGTGAGAGATACCAGTTCATGCGAACTTTCTGGATGTCTCCTCTTGTTTCAAGGCGGTCTCCGAGAGTTGTGTTCATTATGTGAGTTGTGGAATAGTCAAATATGTAGTTGGCCTTTGTGTCGTTGTGCAGGTAGAAAACCATGGGTTTTACTCCGCCGTCACTCTCCGCTCTTGTCCCGCTCCCCACCGTTGGATGTGATGGCAGCAAGATCGGCAGCAGCATGATAACTATGCCGACGACAAAAATTTTCTTTCTTCCATTTCTTTTTGGCACGTCTTCAAATAAGAACTTTCCTGTAGAAATTGTCATAGAACTTGTCATGGCTTATCACCTTTTTCGTCCGGATAATTGTGGTTGGTGTAAATAAACATTTGGGAGAGACAGGAGTGAGATGCGTCTTAACCATGGCGATGCACCAAAAACTATATATGGTGTTATTTGTTCTCTCTATTTGTAAAAGGAGGCGGGTGTATGGTGCTGTGTAATAAAAAGACGTGGTCTTTTTTGTTAGTTTTCACAATAGTGTGCAGCAGCTTTGTTATGATGTGGTCTTTTGCGCCGGCAACTCCTGTGCTGGGCTCTGATGTGTGGGCTACCGACATGGAAAATGACACAGCTCAGTGGTCCGCCACCGGTTTCTGGCATCCAGTACAGGACGGAGTCGACACATACAACAACAGCCACAGCCCGGCAACCAGCTGGTGGTATGGGCAGGACGCCACAGGAAACTATGATAACGGTACGGCGAATTCCGGAAGGCTGGTGTCCCCCTCCGTAGACCTCACACCATATGCTGGGGCACCCATAATGTTGTACTTCTGGGAATGGTATGAGACAGAGGGTGGCTATCCAAATTGGGACCAGAGATGGGTGCAGATAAATAACGGAAGCGGGTGGACAGACCTCGTTCAACTGGATGAGAGTGCCATGAACACATGGCAGGAGAGAAGCGTTGATATCAGTTCTTATGGGGGAGAGATTATCCAGATAGGGTTCTATTTTGACACAGTAGATGGTGTCAGTAACAATTACAGAGGTTGGTATATTGATGACGTGCGTATTGCTATTTTGGATTATGGTGTAGACATTTCACCCGACGCTCTTTATGACTTTGGAAACCCGGGAGACAGCGTGTGGTATAACCTTACCATAACAAACCAGGGTTCTAACAATGACACCTATGACCTCTCTGTTGTGAACAACACTTGGGCTACGACGTTCTTTGATGCGACCGGGACGAATCCTATAACCCGGATAAGTGTGAGTTCGGGCCAGAGTGTGAATATTAGTGTGAGGGTGGATGTTCCGTCCACGGCCAGCCCGGGCGATTACGATTTTGCGAACATAAGGGTTACATCTCAGAACGATACGAATGTGAGCGACACGTCTCTGGTCAAAACGGTGGTTCCCTATTCTGCTCCCTGGTTTGATGACATGGAATCCGGAATGGATGGATGGACCACGCTGGATAATGGGGCTGGCACCGAGTGGCAGCTCGGAATCCCGGACGCTGGTCCGGGGACTGCTTATTCTCCCGTTAACTGCTGGGGAACAAATAACGCCACCAACTACGGAAACAATGCTGATATCCTGCTTATAACGCCACCTATTGATTTGAGTAACCTGTCCTCTGCCATTTTAAAATTCCAGAACTGGTATAACACCGAGAATTATTACGATGGGGGTTTTGTGGAAATCTCTGTTGATGGGGGAAGCACGTGGAGCAGAATCGCACCAGAAGGGGGCTATCCTTACACAGGGGGATATTTCGGTGGATTGGGTGGTGATGGCTACAGTGGCTCCAGCTCTGGTTGGGAAGAAGAGAAATTTGACCTGACCGGTTATACAGGTAATGTGGTTATGATAAGATTTCACTTTGGCTCAGACGGAAGCGCCACAGACTCCGGCTGGTACATTGACGATGTTTACATCGGTCCGCCGCCCCCGTATAAAATGAATGTGACTCCGGAATCTCAGAGTTCGTTTGGAGATGCGGGTGCTTCTGTGTGGTATAACCTTACGGTTAACAACAGGGGTACAAGTAATGACACCTATGACCTCTCTGTTGTGAACAACACTTGGGCTACGACGTTCTTTGATGCGACCGGGACGAATCCTATAACCCGGATAAGTGTGAGTTCGGGCCAGAGTGTGAATATTAGTGTGAGGGTGGATGTTCCGTCCACGGCCAGCCCGGGCGATTACGATTTTGCGAACATAATTGTCACCTCCCAAAACGATACCAATGTTAGTGATATATCTGAAGTAAAGACATGGGTCCCCCATCCCGTTCCCTGGGTTGACAATCTTGATCCCATCGATAACGGATGGACAAACGAAACGAACGGTGCGGGCACTGAGTGGCAGTTAGGAGATCCAAGTGCATGGCCATACGGTCCCCCGAACGCACATTCAGGAACAAATTGTTGGGGCACAAACATAGTGGCCAATTACACAGCAGGTGCCGACATAACTCTAGACACACCACCTATAGATTTGAGAGCGGCGCCATCTGCAAACATCACTTACTACCACTGGTACAGCATATTTGGAGACTCTCCTGGGGATAGTGCAGACGACGGAGGATATATTGAAGTGTCCACAGACCTTGGAGAAACATGGACATATGTTACTCCAGAAGAAGGATATAATGAGACTATTGATGGCAACTCTCCTGTTGGATACACTGGATGCTATGGCCAGAATAGTAACGGATGGATGAGGGGTTCTGTTGATCTGACTCCCTTTGTTGGGAACGTTGTAATGGTGAGATTCCATTTCTGGTCCGAACCATGGAGTACAACATGGGCTGGCTGGTATATTGACGATATAAATATCAGCGTTCCAAAATATAAGGTGGACATTACACCAAACAATCTTTCCCGATGTGCAGATCCGGGAGAGTTTTTGTGGTACAATCTTACTATACTCAACCAGGGCTCTAACAATGACACCTACGACCTCTCTGTTGTGAACAACACTTGGGCTACGACGTTCTTTGATGCGACCGGGACGAATCCTATAACCCGGATAAGTGTGAGTTCGGGCCAGAGTGTGAATATTAGTGTGAGGGTGGATATTCCGTCCACGGCCAGCCCGGGCGATTACGATTTTGCGAACATAACGGTGACATCTCAGAACGATACGAATGTGAGCGATACTTCATCTCTTGTAACGCAGGTCTTGGCTCCGATTCTTGTTGTGGATGACGACTCGGGTCTTGACACTGAGGACTGGTATTTTGCTGCTCTGGATGCTAACAACTATTCCTATAACTACTGGGATGTTTTGAACTGGGGCAGCCCTGACCTGAATATGTTGCAGATACATAATGTTGTGATATGGTTCACTGGAAATGACTGGGGCGGAAACGGTGTGACACTTACGGCAGAGGATAGGAATAATATCGGACAGTATCTGGACCACGGAGGCAGGCTGTATCTCTCAAGCAGTCTTGCCGGATATGACGCATACAATGTTAACCTGTGGCAAAGCTGGTATCAGACATACCTGCACTCTGATTATCAGAGTTTCTATGGCGGTGGTCCTTCCTATGTGTTGAATGGAATCACGGGAGACCCTATCGGTGATGGGCTGAATTTCACTGCTCATCAGGGTGATTATGATCCAAATCTCTGGGGATATTGGACAAATAACACGCCTGTAAACGGCGGAGTGACATTCTTTACTGAGCCCACGCCGACCTATGTTGCTACGAGGGCAGACACAGGTGTTTACAAGATCGTCTATACAGCCTTTGACTTTGCGGATGTCAACGGTGCTGGAAACAGGACCCTGCTGATGCGCAGAATAATTGAGTGGCTAACTCAGACAGCTCCGCCTGTAGTTATAGAAGAGAACCCTCCTGATGGGTCTTCCAATGTCCCCGCGTCTGAGAATGTTAGGGTCGTCTTCAGCAAAGAGATGAATACCACAGTAATACCTGACCTTATTCAGACAAATGGAACGGATCCCGGCGGCTGGACCTTTCTGGGGTGGAGCAGTACCTATAGGAATAATGATACGGCCACATGGGCTCATAATAACTGGCTTTACTCAGACAATGTGGGACTCATGGTATCGAATTATACCGACATCTCCAATCTAACAGGTTCTCCATATTCATGGAACTTTACGATAACTTCAGGGCCAACTGCTATGGCAACAGGTCCAACAAACAATGCGCCCTCCAATGTAGCAACCATAACGATAACATACACTTATGAGTCAGGCATTACCTCTGTTGGTCTCTATTATACTACAGACAACGGTACAACATGGAATTTTATAGGAAATGATTCAACGATAGATGGATCCTATCCCTGGACAATACCTGCAGACGGCGTCTACGGTTGGATGGCAGTGGGAGACGGCGAGCCCATACCTGTGGGAGGAGAGCCTCCGGAAGCTTCTCCATATATATATGACGGTACACCCCCAGATGTTATCGGCACGGACCCCGTCAACGGTGCCATAAATGTCTCTGTCAGCCAGGCCATAATCATAACCTTCTCCGAGCCGATAGATACCGGTACCTTTATTTTCACATGTGAGCCGGACCCCGGTGGATGGAGCACCTCATGGAATTCCACAAACGAGCAGGTCACACTATCACACGCAAGTTTTGCTCTAAACACGACCTACTGGATAAACATAACCTCTGCAAATGATACTGCCGGAAATACTCTCGCAGGGGCACCTTATTCCTTCAATTTCACCACAGAGTTAACAGATACCATACCACCCACAGTACTCTCCAGGTCTCCGACAGGTACAGGTGTCCCTGTGACTTCTGTGATAACAATAACATTCAACGAAAGCATGAACACCACCAGCGTTGAAAACGCTTTTACGACATCCCCCACCGTCTCCGGGTCTTTCAGCTGGTCCACTGACAAAACCGCCCTCTATTTCACCCCTGATTCGCCACTGAGCTATTCCACCACGTACACGGTGACCATTAAGGCCGACGCTCTGGACACATCGGGAAACGGCCTGGACGGCAACGGCAATGGCGTCCCGGAGGGCTCCCCGATTGACGATTACACCTGGAACTTTACGACAGAGGAACCTGACACCCAGCCTCCCTCGTCTTCTATACAGCCTCTCTCTTCTTACTGGTACACGGAGACGGCGACCACAATACACCTGTCAATCTCCGCCACCGATAACAGGAGCCTGGCCTATGTTTCTCTCTATTGCAGGAATTCCACGGACAACCAGACGTGGTCGGAATGGGCCCTTCTGTGGAATTTCACCGCATCTGGCACGGCATGGTCTGGCTCCTATGACTTCAACCCGGACACAGACGGGTTCTACGAGCTCAAAACCGTGGCCGTGGACTCGTCTGGAAACGCCGAGACCAAAACGGGAGCGGACGTCTCCCTGGGATATGACACCTCCCCACCATCTCTTGCGGTGACCTCCCCCACTTCCGGGGAATACATATCATCGGCTGACGTGGAGATAATATGGTCCGGGGCGGACGCAACAAGCGGCATAGCCTCCTTCTCTGTGCGGATAGATTCGGGTCTCTGGGTGGATGTGAGCGGGAACAGCTACACGGCGTCCGGTCTCTTAGGGGGGTCTCACAGAGTCTATGTGCGGGCGACGGACCTGGTGGGTCATACGACCACATCGTCTGTTTCTTTTGTGGTAGACACAGAGCCCCCTGTGGTGGAGGTCACCTCGCCCGGCGACCTCTCATATGTTGGCTCTGAGAATGTGACCATCACCTGGACCGCCACCGACAACACCTCTGGAATAGACAGCGTGGTCCTTAAACTGGACGGCGGCGTGGAAACCCACATGCTGGGCCCGGATGCGGGTGAATACACCCTTTCCGGTCTGGCAGAGGGATATCATACTGTGCGGGTGGAGGTCTATGACAGAGCGGGCCTCATGGCATATGACACGGTGAACTTTACCGTTGACACGGTACCCCCGTCCATTGTCTCCTTCTCTCCCACAGGAGAGAACGCCTCCGTTAACACATCCATCTCTGTTGTGTTCTCCGAGTCCGTGTCTCCGCCCGTTTTCACAGTAACGGGCCCGGATGGTAAACGGGTCTCCGGGACGGTTACAGGCGGCGAAAACAACTGGTCTTTTTCGCCCTCCAGCCCGCTAGCCTATGGCGTGATTTACACAGTGCACGTCTCCGCCCACGACGCCGCTGGAAACATGTGCAACTATGTATGGAACTTCACAACGACAGACATGGGAACGATAACCGGGAGAGTCGTGGACTCTGACGGGAACCCGATGGCGGGGGTAACAGTGGTACTGGACGCATATCTCACGGCGGTCACAGACGAAAACGGCACATACACGTTCAGGGTCCACGCCGGCAACCACACCATAGAAATCATACGGAACGGAGACGTGGTGGAGAAGTTCAACACCACTCTCCATCCCGGGCAGACCCTGTCCCTCCCGACCGTCCATGTTCCCCCGGAATCAGAGGTTCAGACGTCACAGGGACACGGCCTGTGGTGGCTCTGGCTGCTGTTGCTAGCACTCGCTTTCATAGTTGCCCTGGTGTTTATCGCCAAAAAGAAGCGGGGCGGCAGACAGCCAGCACCCCAGCAGGGGCCACACCCCCTGTATCAACCCCAGCCCCAGGCTACGGTGCCTCCGCCCCCGGAG
>Ga0190313_1001728_pt1 | contig 11464 bp, 16 predicted proteins | sample 4870071011_MG_FD_169989 | JGI IMG/M metagenome (GOLD analysis project Ga0190313, IMG submission 169989) | Hydrothermal vent sediment bacterial communities from Southern Trench, Guaymas Basin, Mexico - 4870-07-10-11_MG | ecosystem: Environmental > Aquatic > Marine > Hydrothermal vents > Sediment ...
CATGAAAACAGTGATAAAGTACACAAGCAACCAGAACACGAACAGGGACCTTGAGTACGCTTTCAGATTCTACTCTGACTACGGGCAGGCTTTCTTCTTCAGGAGAATAGTCAGAGAAGCTTTCCAGGCGTGGGAAACAGGCCTGGAAGGAAAAGCACTTGAGCAGGAAGCAGCCAGGCTGGGCAAAAGCATCATGTTTCCAATGGTGCAGACAATTCGGGAGATCGCTAACGGGAAAGAGGTTACAGAAGACTTTACGATAACCATGCCCTCCCGCAAGTTAGGGGAAGAATTTATCCAGCACCTTGAGCACCTCGGGATAGTCATAAGGGTGAACAAGATAGAAAAAACAAAAGAAGGCTACAAGTTCTGGATAAGCAGAAGGTACCAGAGCACGAATGACAAAACCAAACATTACATAGACGGAGGGCTTAGCGAGGAATGAGGATCATGCCAAACTAATAAAAAACCCGGAGTCCTTCTTATCTGGCATGAACTCAAGACTTTCTTGCTAACACTCGAATCCCTAACAGGAAAAAGTAACTGTGTTATATGCGATCAGAAGTCAACCTAAAAAAGAGCGCGTGCTAAAAATAAAAACAGGCGGCTTCTGACTCTCAAATTTCCTTCGGCATCGTTGCACTAAAATTTTGTCCTGTGGGGAGCATAACAGCGATTATATTCAATTTCCTCCATGGCGCTTCTTATATTCATCCTGAATAAATTTTGGTGCATATGATAAATATTTCTTTTGTAAAATTGGGGGTAATGTGAAAAAATCACCTTCAACGATTCCTATACAATTTTTACTTCCACACTTACATTTCATTTTCCAGCCTTCATCCAATGCACTTATACGATAGTCCGTGGTTATCTCTTCACCTTTCTTAATGGATTTTAGAGCATAAGCAGATTTTCCTTTAAAAATTGTATTTGGATCACAAGAATGATTAATGAAACATTCAGGAGATCGTTGCACTTCAAAGACTCCTTTTTCAATTTGATTGATGTGTTCTTGTTCTTCTGGTGGAAGTTTAGGAAAATCTTTTGATTTTATAATTTTACCTTTTCTGCTTCTAAAAATAAATTCTCCTTTCTTGAAATTTTTTAATGCAAAAACTCCTTTGCCCTTTTCTTTTGTTTCTTTAACTATTACGTCTTTGATCATATTTTAGAGTTATAATCTGTTTATTTATAATTTCATCGGAGTCAGCCCATGAACTTTTGAGGCACTCACTTTGTTGCGCTCCTCGACCACACTTCACTCGTCAGGAAGCACGGATTGACTCAACTCTCATGCAAAACAAAAAAGTTACTGCATAATAAATGTTTTGAACATAAAAACCAATAAAAAGAACGAACGAGTTTATTGACACCATGTACTCAAAACTGGTTACTGCAGCAGGCCTTGTGTGGGATCGCATGGACCTCAAGCCAGAAGAATCTTTTCTCGTGCTCACTGATCACTCTGCTGACAAGAACGTGGCTGATGCCTTGTTCAAAGCAGGAAGAATGATATCAGAAAAAGGATTTTTCGTGAACATGCCTCCGACAGGAGAGCATGGAAAAGAACCTGGCGCCGGGATCACAAAACTTATGAGAGAATGCAGTGCAGTTGTGTGCCCGACAACATTCTCGCTCACTCACACGAAAGCTAGGAAAAAAGCCGCAGAACACGGGGCAAGAGTGGCAACAATGCCAGGCATAACGTCAGAGATTTTCACGAGGGCTCTGGACGTGGACTATAAGAGCATGACCGACCTCGGTAACAGGATAAAAAGACTGCTGGAAAAAGAAGGCAAGATCAAGGTGACAACACCCACAGGAACCAACATTGTATTCAAGATAAAACAGGCCATAGTAGATGACGGGAACATTTCTTCCCCTGGAGCGTACGGAAACCTGCCTGCAGGGGAAGTATTCGGAATCCCTGTGGACGCGAACGGAGTAATAGTAATTGACCACTTTCCCCACGCTAAACCAAGGACAAAACTGTACGTTAAGAACAGCAGTGTAAGAGAAATTGAAGGAGATCCAGAGTTCTGGAATAAAATCAAGCGCGTGAAAAACGCAACACACTTAGCAGAGTTCGGGATAGGCCTGAATCCTAGCGCAAGGCTCAGTGGAAGAATTCTTGAGGAAGAAAAGATGTTAGGAACAGTGCACTTCGCGATAGGCTCAGACCATTACTTCGGTGGAAAAGTCAAAGCAGGCCTGCACTGGGACATGATCCTGCTCAAGCCCACTGTTCAGGCAGGAAAAACAGACGTGATGATAGAAGGAGAAATGATCCTATGATGCTCGCGTATGGAGAAGGATGGTGCCAGTACTACACAGGAGTTAGAGTCAGCGGATACGTTCTGATCAAGAAAAACGAAACAGTGCTCTTCACAAAAGAGCCGCGCCTGAAAACAAAAAGCCGCATTCTCAACACAGCGCCGGAAGAATACCTGAAGAAAACTAAAAAACTGGGCATAGTGTACGAGGGGTTCCCGTTACCAGAATACAACAAATTGAAAAAAACAGGATTAAAAATTTATGATTCCTCTGAAAAAGCCTGGGAAAAAAGAAAGGTAAAACAAAAGGAAGAGATCAGAAAACTGAAAAAAGCAGTTGCCTGGACTGCTAAAGTTTTCCAAGAGACCCTACCTGAAGTCACGCCAGGGATGACTGAAAAACACGTAGCTGCAGTAATAGCAGGAAAACTGCTGGAAAAAGCAGAAGCACTTTCCTTCCCACTCATAGTTGCAAGCGGGCCTAACACCGAACATATTCACTGGTACCCGACCAACCGTAAGATAAAAAGAGGGGACCTTGTGATAATAGACGCTGGAGTCATCATGAACGGGTATTGTTCTGACATGACCAGGACTCTCCTGCTGGGAAACGATAAAAAGAAAAAGGAGTTAATTGAAGCGTGCAAGCAAGCACACATCTCGCTGCAGGATCACGCTCCCAGAACCCTAGAAGACACTGTTAGCGTCATAGAACAAGCGCTGGGAGAAAAGAAGAGGTTAACAAAATACGCGTACGGGCATGGAATAGGCATTGACGTGCACGAGCCTCCAGTACTACGAAAAAACGAAACAGGCCTGCTGAAAAAAGGAATGGTGCTCGCGATCGAACCAGGGCTGCATGTTAAAGGCCTTGGGGGTGCGAGAATAGAAGACGACTACTATTATGATGGAAAAAAGTGGGAGATGCTGGCAAAATGCGAGAGGAGGTTCTAAGGATACTGAAAAAACAGGCTCCTGTACTCTTCATAGTAATCATAATCACAGCATTGTGCTTTCCCCTGGACGAGCCTGTAGAGAATATCGTGAAAGATTACAGAAACCCGCAAACTGTAAAGGTGGCAGAAGCCCTCACCGTAATAGGCAACGTGTACTACGGGATTCCGGCACTACTTGGGATCCTGTTCTTTGTCAGAAGAAAAGACTTTGGCAGGACCCTGCTGGCCGTGATCATGGCAATGACCGCTGTGTTCATAATAAAGGAAATTGTGAACAGGCCAAGGCCTGTTCCTGCAGGAAAGTTTGACGCATACCCTTCAGGGCATACTGCCGCATCATTTTCGTTCTTTGGAGTACTATCAGAAACCACGAAAACAAAACTGTTTCTTGCAGTGCCTTTCATGATTGGAGCAAGCAGAATAATCCTCGGCAGACACTACCTTAGCGATGTGGTTATGGGAGCAGGAATAGGGGTTATAATGGCAATGGCTTCAGGAGATGTTCTGGAACTTATTCGGTCTCGAGCTTGAATATTACTGTGCTGCCTTTGAGAGTCTCGTAAACCTTATCCGCGAGAGCCACTGCATCCTCAACTGTTGCAGCCTTGTTCCAGTCATACACGTAGTCATAATTCCCGTGAATAGGCCGGAATCCCATTGACATAAGCCTTTGAGTAACATTACTCGTCCGGTCCCCTTGAGTATTAAACCAAAGAGTGAGGTATGATTTCATAACGCATCACACTGTTTCAAGCTTGAAAAGAACAGCTGCTTCCTTAAGCAGGGCTTGTATCCGGTCTCCAAGGTCAAGAACTTCTTCAACAGTAGCTGGCCTTCCCCAGTCATACTCCATGTCATAGTTTCCTTTCACTGGCTTGAACCCTATGTCCTCAAGCTTCTGCACTATCTGGGACGGTGGAATGCCTTCACTGTTAAACCAAAGCGTGATATACGTTTTCATGAAACATATTCCTGCTTAAGAGGTATAAAAAAGTTGTCTTCAGCGCAGGCATGTTTTTAAAGATCAAAACGTCTGACACGGTGCTAAAATCCAGGATACTCATTTAAAGCAGGTTTCTGGAAACATGATGATGGTGTACTCTCCTGCTGAGGACTCGTGGCTGCTTGCAGAAAATGTTCCCGAGCCATTTGGATCAAAAGAATTCCTTGACATAGGATGCGGGACAGGAATCATAGGAATCAATGCTGCTAGGAAAGGATGGCATGTCACGTGCACAGACCTTGATCCCCTCGCGGTAAAAACCGCGCGAAGGAACTTTGAGAAAGAAGACCTTTCTGGAGAATTTTTGGTAGGAGATCTTTTTGAGCCTGTTAAAGGAAGAAAATTTGACGTGATAGCATTCAACACACCCTACCTTCCAACAGGGCAAGAAGACCAGGATGCTGAAAACAGAATAGTGTGGGACGGTGGAAAAGAGGGAATAAACCATGCAGTATCAACGATTAAACAAGCAGGCGGGTTCTTGTCAGAGGAGGGAGAAATCATCATACTTGTCTCAAGCCTGGGTAACATTAAGAAACTGTTCAGGATAGCCCGCGAGCAAGGATACAATGTTAGCATTATAGCGTGCAAGAAACTTTTCTTTGAAGAACTTCTTGTACTATCTTTCAAAAAATCGTCAGCAGAAAACGCGTGAGAAACTGTTATATAATCGTTCCAACAGAAAAGGTCTGATGACTGAAGCGCCTGTTTCCAAGGAAGCTGTTTTCGAAGATTTCTTTAACACACCCAAGTACAAGAAAGCACTTAATGAGCTGGCGCTAAAGTACCCTAAAAAAATGAGTCTGGAAGTCGACTACAAAGACCTTGATGAGTTCAGCATAGAACTTGCAGACGAACTTCTCGAAAGACCTCATGAAGTAATAAAAGCAGCTGAAAAAGCAGTAGAAAACATGGGGATCCTGTCGGTACAAGGAGAACTTCTAAAACCAAACGTAAGATTTCATTCTCTTCCTGAATCCAACCAGGTGCTGATAAGGGACCTGAACTCAAGCTGGATAAACAAAATGCTCAGTCTTGAAGGGGTAATAACCAAGATAACCACAGTGAAACCGAAAATAAGAACTGCTGTTTTCCAATGCAACAGCTGCGAAAGAGTCTACAGAATCGAGCAGGATGAACAAAATGACGTGCTTTCACAACCTTTCCAGTGCGCGTGCGGAAAAAAATCGTTTACACTGCTCGTGGAAGACTCAGACTTTGTTGACGTGCAGAGAGCAGAAATACAAGAGCCTCTAGAGTACATGAGAGGCGGAGAACAGGCCAAGAGCATAACAGTAAGACTATCATCTGACCTGACCAACAAGTTTGTTGCAGGAGACAGAATAGAAATTTCAGGAACCCTAAAACTCGACACAGGAAAGAAAAAAAGTTCGATATACAACATCTTTATCGACGCTAATCACATAAAAAAACTAGAACAAGAATTTGAAGAAATAGAGCTCAGTGAAGAAGACGAAAACTGGATAAAAGAAACAAGCAAGGATCCAAAAATATACGAAAAGATCGTTGCATCAATAGCCCCGAGTATTTACGGGCACAAGGAAATTAAAGAAGCAATAGCCCTACAACTGTTCAGCGGAACACACGGAAAGATAAAACCAGACAAAATGAAGATAAGATCTGACATGCACATACTGCTCATAGGAGATCCTGGAACTGCCAAAACACAACTTCTAAGATACGTTAAAGACCTTGCGCCAAAAGGGATTTATGTTTCGGGAAAATCATCATCTGGAGCAGGCCTGACCGCAACAGCTGAAAAAGACGATTTTGCGGAAGGAGGATGGACTCTGAAGGCAGGAGCACTCGTGCTGGCTGCAGGCGGCATCGCGCTGATTGATGAGTTTGACAAGATGGGAGACGAAGACAGGAGCAGCATGCACGAAGCCATGGAAAGCCAAACGATCTCTGTCGCAAAAGCAGGGATAGTCACCACGTTCAGGGCGAACGCGAGCATACTCGCAGCAGCAAACCCCAAATACGGCAGGTATGATCCGTACGATCCTCCTGCAGAACAGTTCAACATTCCTCCAACCATCCTCTCAAGGTTTGACTTAATCTTCCCAATTCGGGACGTGCTTAATCCTCAAAGGGACGGAGAAATGGCTGACCATATCCTGCTCACGCACAAGCTTGCTGCAGAACACGCTAAAAACCTGACAGAAGAAGAGAAACAGAGCGTTCTCCCCGTAATAGACCCTGAAAGAATGAGAAAGTACATAGCGTACGCTAGAAAAAACTGCAATCCCATCCTATCAGAAGAAGCTATAGAAAAAATCAAAAGGTTTTACATTGACATGAGAAAACTGGGAGAAGCTCAAAAGTCTGTGCCCATAACCGCCAGGTACCTAGAAGCCATAGTCAGGCTTGCTGAAGCAAGCGCCAAAGTCAGACTCAGTGACACAGTAGAGATACAGGACGCTGAAAGAGCCATAAGACTACTGCAGTTCTCGCTAAGAGAAATTGGAGTAGATCCTGAAACAGGCCAGTTTGACATTGATATCATTGCAACAGGCACTCCAAAATCAAAAGCAGACAAGATAAAGACAGTGCGCAGGATCATAAAGGAGATCTCCGCAGAAAAAGGAGAAGCATCGCATGCAGAAGTGCTGGAAGAAGCAAAGGCAAAGGGAATCAACCCTGAAGACCTGGAAGAACTGCTTAACACTCTTAAAAGAGAAGGAGATATATATTCTCCAAAGCATGGTCTGTACAAGCCAGCTGAAAAAAGAGAGTGAGTAAATAATGCAGGGCCTGAAAGCAGTACTGTTCGCGCTGATTCTGTTCATGCTAGTTCAAGGGATCGGGCTCGCCACAGCAGATAAGTTCAACAGGCTTGTGAGCGCAGGAGAAATAGAACCTGCGTTCGAAAACCCTGATAACCCGTATAACTCTGTTTTTCTAATAGCTTACCTGCTTGTTGTCACGGGCATAATCCTGCTAATAATACGATTCAAAAAAAAGCTTTTGCTGGCCGTGGAAGCGCTTGCAGTATTCCTCGCGTCTGACATCGTTTTCGAACTGCTTATTCCAATAGCAATTTTCGGAGTGCCTATAGGGATCGTGCTTGCGCTCTTGCTAACATTCTGGAAGATGAAATACCCAAGCATACTAAGCCAGAACACCGCGCTCGTATTCTCAGTATCCGGAGCAGGAGCTATAGTGGGAGCATCCTTGGGCGTGCTGCCTGTTCTGCTCTTGATGCTGGGCCTTGCGGTATACGATTTCTTGTCAGTGTTCCTGACAAAGCATATGGTGTACATGGCCAAAGCCATAACAGAAAGGCCTACTGCGTTCACTGCATCAATCCCCTACAAATTCAAGAAACCAGTGAAAGTAAGATCTCTTAAAACAGGAAAAACAGAAAAAAAGAGAGCACATGTGTTCCAGCTTGGGGGCGGAGACTTTGCAATCCCCCTTATTTTCACCAGCAGCGTGCTCACCCATCTCTCTGCAGTGCAAGCAGCAATAACTGCTTCAGGAGCAGTGCTCGCGCTGATCCTGTTATTCCTGTATGTTTCAAGAAAACCAGGACAGCCCCTTCCAGCCCTGCCTCCTCTGTGCGCAGGAGCAAGTATCGCGTTCGCGCTTTCATTTCTCGCATGAGAAGGTATTAAAATAACTACCTCGTAACATACCTGATGATCAGCTGGATAAAACCAGAACAGATGAGCACCCTGCGAGAAGGAGAAAGGTTCCTGACCGCCGGAAAAGTAACGTCAGTAAAAAGATCAGATGGAAGGACACTGCTAAGCCTTGGAACGCAAAAAGCCATAGCATTCAAAGAACTGGACGTAAAAGAAAATGACACAATACGGATGCTGGGAAAAAAAGGACGGGAACTTCCAGTAGTAGAAGCAGTGAAAAAAGTTCCAGAAGAATACCTAAAACTCTGGGAAAACAAGCCCCAGCTAGTAGAAGACCTTGGAGAGGTAGAATAAGAATGGAAGACTACGAAAAACTGTTAGAATCAGCATACAATGCCCTGCCTAAAGATAAAGGCAGTGGAAAAAGATTTGAAATCCCAAAGTTCAAAGGGTTCGTGGAAGGAAAAACAACAGTGATAACCAACTTCAAAGAAGTGTCAGAAAGCCTAAGAAGAGACGCTGCTCACATAATAAAATTCCTAACCAAAGAACTCGCCACGCCAATCAACTACGATGGCAAAAGAGCAATACTACAAGGAAAGTTTAGGCTAGACCAGCTTAACTCAAGACTGGAAGCATACGCAAAAGAGTACGTCCTCTGCAACGAGTGCGGCAAACCAGACACGAGCATAATCACCTTTGAGGGAGTGAAGTACAAAAGATGCGAAGCATGCGGAGCAAAAGCACCCGTGAAACAACTTTAGGATTCTACCTGAAGTTTCACGGAGACACTCTCGCGTTATGCGATCAAGAACTCTTGGGAGAAGTAATAGAAGAGAAAGGGCTGGTTTTAAATATTTCAAGACAATTCTATGAAGATAGAGTAGTGGAAGAACAAGAAGCCGTGCAGATGATAAAAAAAAGCAGAAACGGAGTAGTTACCGGAAACAGGGCTGTCAAGCTGGCGCTTGGCAACAACCTACTAAAAGAGTATAACACCGTGAATAACACGATGTATGCTGTTTACACGAGGATTGATTAAATGTACAAAAAAAGACCACAAAGATACAAAAGCAAGAGAAAAAGCCAAACAGGCGGCCAAGAAGTAGTTAGAGTAAAGCTTCCAAAAGAGAACCAGGTGTTTGGAAGGATAGAAAGCCTTCTCGGCGGCAAGCGCATGAGAGTAAAGTGCAGCGACGCAAAAATCAGGATCTGCCGCGTTCCAGGAAGAGTAAGGCTGCCAAGGCTCAGGGAAGATGACTATGTTCTAGTAGAACCCTGGGAAGTTGGAGGAGAAACCAGGGGAGACGTGATACTAAAGTATTCTCCAACAGAAGTCAACTGGCTCATGAAAAAAGGGTACCTTGAAGAACTGTAAAAAAAGTCAAAACGGAAGATAACCGAACGCAGCAAGGAACCCAACAACCCCTGCTAGTACTATGACCCGCCAGTCCCTAGTAACCATCCTCGCTATCATCATGAACAACAACACAATCCCCAAGTTAAAGAACATTTTAAGCTCAGGATAGTGAGGAATGACAGTCTCAAGCAACATGTCAGTCAAAGACATGAGTATAATAATCCAAAAACTCTTTAAAAACAAAACGATTATACTATCAAGGAGGAAGAAACATGAGCCACCCAAGAAGACACAGAGCAATCTGGAGGACAGGAGACAGCCCAATATACAAAAAAGGAGAGACCACACAGCCAGAGCTCGCGAAGCAGAAAAAGGGAGCGAAGAAAATTAAAAAAGAAGAGGTCTGGAGCAGGTTCAGCTTCAGAGAACTCCTGGAACGGGCAAAAAGAGCCATAAGACTCAAAAAAACGATATACGAGGAGTAGGCCATGCTTGATAATATTCCAATAGACCTCGGAAGAGACAGAAGCTACTCATGCAGCATGAGGGCTCTTGCAGCATTTCACGGGAAGAACTATCCAAGATGGTACTCTTCCACAATAGCTGCTTTTCACACAAACTTCTACTACTACGAGTGGGAAAAAGGATTCAGCTACTTTTTCTCAACTCCTGCAGAAGCAACAGAGGGAACAGTCAACGGCCTGAACAGCCTCGGCTTTGAAACAAAACACATTTATGGCCTTGACTGGCTCGAAAGCTGGGAAGTCCTAAAAACCGCAGTAGAAAAAAGAGCCCCTGTCATGATAGGCCCATTAAACGCTGCTGAGCTAGGATGCTCTGAACAACCATTTGACCACTACTGCGTAATCTCAGGGATCACTGGAAAAGAAGTAGTACTCAAAGACCCTGCCGGCACAAACAACCTAAAGCTAGACACGGAAACATTCAGGAAAGCATGGGAAGGAAAAATCCCATACGATAAAAAGAAACACAAGTACAGCATGATAATATCAAAAAGAAGAACACAGCCAAAATCTGGAGAAAAAGAAACATGCATGCAAGCGCTGAAGAAAGTAAGAGAAAGATATTACTCTCAGCAGGAAATACAGACAGAAGAAGGAATTTTATTATCCGGGCGCAGGGCCATTGAGGCCCTAGCAGAAAAGGTCTCAAGCAAGAAAAAGGCAGCACAAAACCTTCTGCCGTCTGTTTCCTGGAACGAAAACGCAGGGAATGTAACCCGGTTCGAGACAGCTTTGTTCGCAGCATACGCGAGAAAATTCTGGGACACAGAAAAAATGAAAGAGCTTAACCAAGAGCTTAACATACTCTCAGAAGCATGGCTTGAAGCAGAAACTGCGCTTAAACAAGCAAGCGGCAGAAAAGCAGGACAAAATGCCGCAGACCTTCTGCTAGAAGTAGCAGACAAAGAAGACAAGGTCAAAGAAAAGCTGCTTAAACTAACCTTTTAAAACCAGATTCAGATCATAGTACACTAAAATAATTTTTTATTTCGTAATCTGTCACAGCCCTGTTAAAGTTGTTACACTCAATTTTTTTGTTTTCTATAAACTTCTGGTAAACGTGCTCGGGCAGTGTCTTTTTTACCAGCTCACTCTTCTCAAAAAATTCCAACGCCTTTTCTAAGGAAGGGGAAAGCTCTTCTATGCCCAGTTCCTTTCTTTCTGACTCAGATAAATGAAAAACGTCAACTTCAACTGGTTTTGGAGGTTCTAATTCTTCTTTGATTCCTTGTATGCCTGCAGCGTGAATCAGGCTTATTGCAAGATAAGGATTGCAAGCAGGATCCAGGTTCCTTATCTCGATTCTGGTTGCAGATTCTTTTCCTTTCTGGTATTCTGGAACCCTTATGTACGCTGACCTGTTCCTTGTTCCCCAAACAAGATATGTTGGAGCTTCATAACCAGGATAAAGCCTCTTATATGAGTTTACCCACTGGTTCAAAGCAGCCTGGATCTCTTTTCCATATTTTATTAATCCAGCGATATACGATCTTGCAATATCACTTAGCCCTTGCTTTTCTTTATCAAAAAACAGGTTCTTGCCATCTTTCCACAATGAAAGATGCACGTGCATGCCATTCCCGTTTATTCCCGCGATCGGTTTAGGCATAAAAGAAGCATAAATCCCATACCTTTTTGCAATCTTTTTTACAACATACTTTGTTAAAATTATCCTGTCAGCCATTTTTAGTGCATCAGAATACGTTAGATCTATCTCGTGCTGGCTTTGAGCAACTT
>Ga0190313_1001731_pt1 | contig 11451 bp, 10 predicted proteins | sample 4870071011_MG_FD_169989 | JGI IMG/M metagenome (GOLD analysis project Ga0190313, IMG submission 169989) | Hydrothermal vent sediment bacterial communities from Southern Trench, Guaymas Basin, Mexico - 4870-07-10-11_MG | ecosystem: Environmental > Aquatic > Marine > Hydrothermal vents > Sediment ...
AAGCTTGAGTTCAACTCCACAGCATTTAATCCAGAGTTCTCAGCATACCACTTAAATCCATCAGGATTCCAAGAATAACTCCATCCCGATGTTCCCACATATACTCTCATAACTCTTTTTGGACTTTGAGGAATATAACTGTTTTGTAAAAATAAAGATAGAAAATTTGGCCTTACTCTCCTCTGTTTGGACCTTCAACACTCAAACATTCTTAAATACCTTACATGCTAATTCAATTCAAGTTGTGATGTAGTTCACCAAGTTCAAATGTTGTTGTAGATACGCTCCTTGTGTAGGCCTAGAATCTCTTCCTACGGCCTCTATTTCTCAACCCCCCAGATGGCTGCTCAAAGGAACTTTACTTTAGAAACATTTATAATAGTTAATAGGTCGTATACTTTATGCGACTTGTTGCAAGTCTTATTTCTAAGAGGGATCAAGTTTACGATAAGGATTATTACCACAAACTCTCAAGTTTTGTATATAATCTTTTACGTGGAACGGATTATGATTCTTTACACAGTCATGGGAGCAAGTTTTTCTCTTTTAATGGTGTTTATCCTTATGGTGATGGCAATATTAAAAAAGGAGATAAGAAAGTAGTTGTTTTCTCATCTCCAGATGAATCTTTTATATCCTTACTTGAGGAAGAGATCCAAAAGTTGCCAGAGATAAAAATAGGGAACATGACTTTCAGGTTGGACGATGTGAGGAAAAAGAAGGTAACGTTGTATGGAAAGAGTACCATACTCAATCGCACACCCCTGATTGTTAGGATTCCAAGTAGAAATCTTGCTATGGTTGGTTATGAGCCAAAGTATGAGTATGTATACTGGAGAAAGGGCTATCCTGTGGGCTTATTTTTGAAACAAGTGACCGTAGGTATTTATAAAAAGTATAATTCTTTTTATGGTAAGGATTTAGAGGTGAGACCTCTTTTTAGACACATTGAACTTAAGAAAACTGTTGCGGTTAAGATGAGGTTCGACATCGAGCCTATTACTGTTATAGGCTCTTTTTGGAAGTTTAGTACCTTTGGATTGGATAGAGTTAGAAGGGAAGTACTCAAGTTCGGTATCGAATGTGGCTTTGGAGAGTTAAATGCGCAAGGATTTGGGTTTGTGGATGTGATAAAAGATGGGAAAGAAGATAGTGGAACGTGAAGTTTTAGAAGCGCTATTACATGATATAGGAAAATTTATGCAGAGGACAGAATTAAAGGAATATAAGGGAAAGAGACATGCGGAATTGAGCGAAAATTTTCTCAAGACGCTTCTTGGTCTAGGTGTAGCAAGTACCGGATCAATTCGTTTACACCATATGCCTTCTTATAAGTCCCATTTCATTGTTGCTATAGCAGATAAGTTATCTGCTTCTGAAAGACAGAATCTAGAAGAAGAGGAGGATAAACAGGAAGGCTCTAGGTGGAAGAGAGTTTTAAATAGCGTCGTTTTATCACCTTTATCTGAGTCTGAGAGGCCTCTCGTTTCTTTAGATCTAGAGGGAATAGAGTCCATTGTGGGTGGTGAATTGATTAGGGGACCCGAAGGATATAAGTCTTTATGGTCCGGCAATGATGATAAGAAGGGGTTATCAAGTTACCTTAAAATTGTGAAGAAAATTGACGAAGGCAATATGTCCTACGATAAATTCCTAAAGATTTTTTATCTACTCAAGAAGTATACTTCTTTTATTCCTTCAGCGGCATACAGATCAAAACCAACGATATCTCTCTTTCACCATTTGGCTCTTTCAGCAGCCTTTGCTACGGTTCTTACTAAGCTAAAGGATGTTGAGGATGATTCTTTCTTTGAGAATCTACATAATTTCTTGAGGAAGAATGGAAGTGGGGAAGATTCGCAAAGGTTAGAAATAACCCCCGAAGAGAGGGAAGCAGCGAATAAAAAAGTGTTCGCCATCATAGCTGGGGATTTATCTGGTATACAAAAATTTGTGTCAAATATTCCCTCCAAACAAGCAGCCAGACAACTTAGATCAAGGTCTATCTACTTAAGAATCCTTATGATGGTAGTTGAGCATTATATACTCGATCGGTTAGGTTTGAATGAGTCATGTATCCTTACATCTGGTGGGGGAAGATTTTGGATCTTAGCACCGAACACAGGTGAAGTTGAAGATGTGATTAAGGAGATTAAAAAGAAGATTTATGAGATTCATGGCCCAAGCTTATACTTAGCGTTGGTTAGTGAGGCTTTTTCTGCTAATGATTTCTGTCCTGAAGAAGAGTACGATAGGGGTGAAGAAGAAAGGTGGATTGTATTAAAAAGGATAGGAAGAGGATTATCAGAAGATAAACATAGGAGATTATCTAGTATTCTTCTTGACGGAGGTGGAGATGCTTATGAAAATGTGTTTGGACCTTATAATAAAGGCTTATGCAGAAAGTGTGGCGCTCTGACAATGAGCAGCAATTTAGAAGATGATTTGTGTTTTATATGTAAAAGTATAGAAAGTTTAGGGAGCCTTAGCGGGGCGAAATATCTATGTAAAGTAGACAGGAGTAATAGCTATGCTTTTAAGAAAGGAAAGAGTGATAGATATCTCTGGTCTAGGAGATTAGTGGAGAATTTTGGATTTTCTTATGAGTTTAGAGACAGAATTAACGATAATGAATTTGAAGAGGTGTATTCTCTTGGCCCTGATGAATTTGATCCAAAGGCTCACTCAGGGTTTGTTTACTTTGCTTTACCAGAAAGAGTAGAGTTCGAGAAACTAGCAAATTTGTCAGAGGGTGCTAAGAGATTAGGATTAGTTATGTTAGATGTAGATAGACTAGGAGACAAAGTTAATGAGATTCTAAAAAGATCTAAGGATAAGTTGGCGAGTTTCATTAGCTTTAGTGATGAATTACAGTTATTTTTTGAGTATTATGTGCCTCATAAGATAGAAAAGCTGTTTGGTAAAGGAAATTATTATCTTGTTTATTCTGGTGGTGATGATCTTGTGTTTGTAGCACCGTGGGATAAGTTGTTAGAGAGAATAGATGATCTAAGAAAGAGCATATCGATGTTCTCAAACAGGAATTTAGATGTATCTGGTGGAATTGTAATGTTTAAGACTGGATGGCCGATTAGAAGAGTTTATAGTTTAGTTAGTGAAGAGGAGAGTAAAGCTAAGAAGTTTAGAGATAGATTAGCAAGAGATGATGTAACAACTGGTTGTATTGGATTGTACGGATATCCGTTGCCTTGGGAAGATACTAAGGGGATGATGGGCTTTTCAAGTGTGAAGGAAAAGAAAAATGAGTTATTAAACTTATGTGTTAAAAAGAATCTTAGTAAAAGCTTCCTAAGAGTCATCATGAACTTCGGAGAAAGCCATACTACAAGTGATGAGAGTGGTGGTAAAATTTTGAAATGGTGGTTTATTGATTACTTAATAGGAAGGGGAGTATTTAAGGGCGCTGATGATTTCTTAAAGGAGTTTAGAGATAAGGTTAGGAGAAGTATAAGTGGAAACACGAATAGTGTTTTGGCTCTTGCCATTGCGGCAAGGTGGGTTTATGACTTGAAACCTAAAAAACTGGTAGAAGGAGGGGAGGAGTTTGAATAATGTGCGTAAAGATTTAGATTTGAAGTTAGATGAGAGGCTGTTAGACAAGGAACCGAAGGAGATAGTTGACGAAGCTGAAAGATACGCGAAAAGGTGCTCTAATATTAGCAATTCAAGGCTTAGGAAGATCTTTGACTGTGTTAGTGACTTGCACTCTTTGTGTAAAGAAAAGAAAGATAGAAGGGAGATAGAATATAAGCTCCAGGAACTTAGAATCCTTATAGCTTATCTCGCTAATAGAGAGAAAGGCGATAAGAAGAACCTCCTACTGAACTTAGAAAATCTTGTAAAGAATGTTGATTTACATAAGGCACCCAATGAATTGAAAGTGGTGTCTAAACTTTACTTGTTTTTTGAGGCACTTATAGCTTTCCACAAAGATAAAAATAAGAGGTGAAGAAAAATGACTCAATCGGTGGCGAGGAAACTTTTGGGAAAGGTGTTTATACAGGCAACTTTAAGGGTAAAGACAGGCTTACACATAGGGTCTGGGGACGTATCCTTTAAGATAGGTGGTGTCGATAACCCTGTCGTTAAGAATCCAATAACAGGCAAGCCTTATGTGCCAGGTTCATCCATTAAAGGAAAAATTAGAAGTCTACTAGAGGCTTCGAAAGGAAAGGAGATAGATGAGAAATATAAGATACATGTCTGTAGTGGGGATAATCCTTGTGAGATCTGTAAGCTTTTTGGAAGACCTGGTGAAGAGAAACACTTTTCCAGTGGTAGACTTATTGTAAGGGATGCTACTCTTATAGGACCTGATAATGTACTTGAAGAGAAAGCAGAAGTTTCGATAAACAGAAAAAGTGCCCAAGCTTCGAATCTAAGAGTTACTGAGAGGGTTGCTGCTGGAGCAGAGTTTGGTGCAGAGTTTATTCTTAATGTATTTGATAAGGAAGATATCAAATTGTTAAAATTGCTTAAGGAAGGAATGGACTTATTGGAGAAGGACTATTTGGGAGGAAGTGGAACGAGAGGTTATGGACAGGTTGAATTTAAAGATATAAAGTATCGGGTTGAAGGATGCAATGGGCTTAATGTCGAAAGCGAAATTAGAAACGTATTTGGGGATGGTATAAGTGGAAATTAAATACCTAGAAATTAAACCACTATCTCCCTTTCATTTGGGGGAGGGAGGTTTGGATACCTCGTCGAAGTACATACATAGCGATACATTGTTCAGTGCCATGGTAAACGCAATTAGAATAAATAAAGGAAGGGATTCTGTGGAGGACTTTGTTAGCAATTTTCGTGATGGAAATACAAGGATCTCATCTGTTTTCCCAAAGTTGGAGGGCATCTTTCTATTCCCCAAGCTGCTTCTGAGGTTCGATGAGGACTCTGACAAACGAGATAGAAAGATGGTAAAGAAAGCAATGTTTGTGTCAAAAATGATGTTTGAGAGACTAATAAATGAAGGTAAGTATCCAAAAGACTTACATATAAAGAAAGGTATTATAGGTTCAGATAACGAATTAAAGAAGATAGAATTAGGTAGAGATTGGATTAAGTCAGAGGTGCTAGAACGATTCTCGAGAGTGAGTAGTGGAAACGAAGACCATTCTTTGTTTAACATTGCGACGACGATATATGATAGTGCGAATTTGTATGTCTTAGTAAAGGGGAAGATTGATATCGTAGAGGAATCCTTAAAGATGTTGGAGGATTTGGGAATTGGAGGAAAGATTAGCAGTGGTATGGGACAGATAAAATTCGTTGGAAGAGGAAATTTAGAACTTAATGTCCCCAAGAGTACAGATTATTGTACTACTCTTTCACTTTTCACGCCAAGGAGGAACGAACTTAATTGTATGCTTGATAAGGGAGTAGCATACAAATTTGTTACGAGAGGTGGTTGGATAAGTTCGCCTGATGGATCTACTGTTAAAAGAGGAGTGGGCTGTTTTTTAGAAGGTTCGATATTCAAGCAACCAATCGATGGTGTGCTCGTTGACGTTTCCCCAAAGAATTTCCCACACGAAGTCTACAAATACCTTAAAGCATTTGTGTTGCCGGTGATGGAAAGTGATTAAAATTATAGGGTTTGCAAAGACATTTTCCCCAGTAAAGTTAGGAGAAGAGGAAGTGTCTACTTTGGAGTATCTAATAGAAGGGAATAACGTTTACGTTTATGAATTTAGGAATATTTTGCCTGTGGTTCAAGAATATGGTATAGATAGGTTTATAGAGACAATTAAGAATTCTAAAGATGTAAAGCTAAAAGATATTGTGGGAGGATCTAGGGAGAAATTAGGGGGTAGTTGGCTGAGAATACCTATTAAGAGCCAAATTAAATATAGGTCTCTAAAGTTGCTTCCAAGGTATCATGGTGGTAAGGTCCTCATACCTGGATCATCTATAAAAGGAGCGGTACGGACAGCATATCTGTACTGGTCGTTAAAGAAAAATATTGGAGAGGGTATGAGAAAGTTGGGGAAGAGTGTTGAGGATTATATAACGGAAGAAGATCTTAAATTAAATAGTGTCTTTAAAAATGTTGCTGTTAGAGATGTGTATCTTGATCCTGGTGTACAAGTTATAGTAAAAAGAGTAGGAGATTTCAGAGATTTTCCTTTGGGAGTTGTGAACAAGGGAACAGATTTTAAGATCGAATTCATTTTTAAAGACGATAAACTTGTTGGAGATGTGCGTGAGGCAATAGATTTGTTTTACAGCGACTTAATAAATTACAAGTTAAAGTTAGAAAGTAATCCTGAGGTTAGGAGATTTTATGAGAGTCTCCTGAAAGGTATGAAAAAGTATGGGTTCAGTTTCATGCAGTTAGGTTTTGGAGGGGGTTATTACTCTAAATCTGTGAACCTTCTTTTTGGTGGTCCGAAAAGAAAGGTTAAAGGGAGAGGAATACTTGTTGATTTAGAAGGGAAAATATATCCTTTAGGATGGGTTGGTGTAAAATGGGTGAAGCAATAGTTTTTGCAACGGTTGGTAAGGATTGGAATGTGAATCCTATAAAGACAGGGTACCTTCCACCAGACAAGGTAAAGAATTTTATCAAGGATCCTGTGAGCTTTTACATCTTGAGATGTAGAGAAAAGGGAGTCGATGTGAAAAAGGTTGTACTCTTGTCTAGCAGGGGTGAGAAAGTTTTGGAAAATAGTAGAAGAATTAAATCTCTGCTTCAAAATCTGAAACTTGTTGAAGATGTTTTCATAGAGAAGTTTGATTATGATTTCTCGAATGTAGATATAAACAAGCTTTTTGATACATTTATGCGAATTGTGGAAAAGCATATGGAGAATGGCGCGTACAAGTTGCACTTTGTCATCAATGGAGGGACAAAACCTATATCTATAGCACTGTTTAAGGTAGCAATGTATTATAGAATGTCAAAAGGCTCTGAAATAATTTATATACAGGGAAAGAGAGGATCTGCTGAAACTATGGATATATTCGAGTTCGGGGGGATCAACCCAGTTGATGTGATTTCTATAATAGAGAGTATAGAAGAGAGTATAGCACACAATTCCTTATTCTCCACACGGGAAGTTGTAAGGGAGGTTACTAAAGAATTCTTAGAGTCGTCTTCTGAGGATAGTATTCTAAAAGAGAGATTGGAATTGTTGGGGAGAGTATTAGATATAGTCCTTGCATGGGAAAGTTTTGATCACAAAAAAGCTTTAAAGTTGGCAGAGGGGCTTAGGGCTTACAAAGGATTGCGTAAGGAAAGATACTCTTTTGGAAAGGGATTCTTAGAAGTATGGGATGCGCTGGAGAAATTATGTGAATTTGATGAAGAAGACGAACTCCTATTGAAGGGGGTTGATATGCTTGCACGTTCTGGCTCTGAGAGATACGCTACATATCTAAGGGTTGTATTTCTATACAGAGCAACAGAGCTGTTACTGCAGTATATACTTAAAAAAGACTATCCACAACTAAATGAGGTTAAGGATCTCAAGGATCTTCTTGAGAAGTGTGGTGTGAAGTTAGAGGACTTTAGGGATTTGTACGTTGGAGTATGTACTGAGCTCTATCCTCAACTTAAAAGAGAGGATGTTCGTCTTGAGTCAAAAGTTCATTTGAAGGAACTCTTAACTTTGTACTTTTATTTGTACAACAAAAAGCACATTGACGAGAAGTTTTTAAGCAATGTTAAGAAGCTTACGAGTTGGAGGAATGATAATGTTCTTACTCATGGAGGTTTAGGTTACACTTGTGATAGTAAGTTCAAGAAAAGATTTGAGGAGGTTTTTAGATACTTTGAACAGGTCTTTGAGAATAGGGTACATGACCTCTACTCCCTGGTGAAAAGGTTGTATGAGTGAAGTTTATGTAATTACAAAGCCAGGCATATTAAAAAGAAAGGATAACACTATTACTTTCTATAGTAAAAGTGGCACTTATCCTATTCCAATAGAGAGTATAGATGCTATAATACTCTCGTCCGAAGTTTCTTTTAACTCACGTGTTATAAGATTCTTAGCAGAGAAAGGAGTAGTTTTACATATTCTTGGATACTTTGGCAAGTATTATGGAAGTTTTGTGCCTCAGCTAATCGGAGATGGAAGTATTTTAGTAAAACAAGCATTTAGCTACACGGAAAGGAGATTAGAATTTGCCAAAGCCTTTGTTGAAGGCGCGAGTGCGAACATGCTCCGCAACCTTGTGTACTACCACAAAAAGAAAAAGATTGGGGAGGAATCTATAATTGCTTTACGAGAGTATAAGAACAAAATATTCAAATCCAAGAGTGTAAACTCCTTAAGGGGTGTAGAGGGGAATATAAGGAGAGTATATTTTAAGGAATTTGATAATATTCTTTTAACTGGTTTTGATCGTAGAACTAGAAATCCTCCTAAAGATTTTCCCAATGCTTTGTTATCTTGGCTTTATTCTTTATTATACTCATTTGTAGCGACTGGTATTGTAAGAAGTGGTATGACCCCTTCTATTGGTTTTTTACATGAGTTATACACAGGAATACCTCTTGTGTTGGATTTATCAGAGATCTTTAAGCCACTTGTAGATAGAGTGTTCTTCAAAGCGATCAATAAGAAGATGATAACACAAGAGATGTGCGAGAGCAGTAATGGGGGAATCTATTTAAATAGGTCTGGGAGGATAAGAGCCTCAAGGTTATTTTTAGAGAAGGTTAATGAAACAGTGTGGCATCCTGAGTTGAAGAGGTACACTTCTTATAGAGGTGTATTGAATTACGAATGTAGGAAGTTGGCAAGGAGTATAGAGAATGGAGATCGCTATGTACCTGTTAGAATATAATCCTGGAGGGTTGAAATTTGTATGTAGTTATGGTATATGACGTTGATGTGAATCGTGTGAATAGAGTATGTAAGTTATTAAGGTGTTATCTAAAGCATGTGCAGAATTCTGTTTTTGAAGGTGAGATAAGCCCTAAGAGGTTGTCTAATCTTTTATCACGTTTACGTAGTATTGTGGACAAAGAGAAAGACCATATTGTAGTATACTCCTTTCCGTCGAAGAAGGTAGTTAAAAAGGTAGAGTTTGGTGAAGGGAGGTGGATTGGAAATGTTTTATAATGTTTGGTACTATATTTATAAATATAGTATCAAAAATTCGATGGTACTGCAAAGCGAATATAAAATCCGTCCCCTCTGGGCTCTTATGCTCATCCATCCACCAGTTCAAAAGAACTAAAGTAGTGTAGAAACTTGTAGGTCCTTCTTATATTGCTTAATAGCTTCTTGTTCAAAAGAACTAAAGTAGTGTAGAAACGGGTTTGGTTGTTTTCATGTTTTATCCCCATTTTTTATGGTTCAAAAGAACTAAAGTAGTGTAGAAACTACTTAGTTCCTTCTTTGTCTGAGAACATTAGTGTAGTTCAAAAGAACTAAAGTAGTGTAGAAACCGTAAGACACTCTCAAGTAACTGCCATCTTCGAACCTAGTTCAAAAGAACTAAAGTAGTGTAGAAACTCCTCCAAAAACAAAATACCAATCAAAGCCGTATATACCAGTTCAAAAGAACTAAAGTAGTGTAGAAACCTATTAGTGATAAAATTATAGCTCTAACCATATTTTTGTTCAAAAGAACTAAAGTAGTGTAGAAACTTCGTGAGCTAAAACTCCAAGCTCACGAACCAAAGCTGTTCAAAAGAACTAAAGTAGTGTAGAAACCCTATAGCCTTTATTAAGTAATGTTAATAATTCTTGTAGTTCAAAAGAACTAAAGTAGTGTAGAAACTTTAGTAGGTAATTGGCTTTACCTACAAGTTTTCTGCAGTTCAAAAGAACTAAAGTAGTGTAGAAACCGTCAAGAATGACGCATTTGAGTTTATTTGTTCTCTTGTTCAAAAGAACTAAAGTAGTGTAGAAACTGGTAATATCAAAAAATTCCTCTAATTCATTAGCATAGTTCAAAAGAACTAAAGTAGTGTAGAAACAAGCTTTGTGCCGAGAACTTCTGCATACTTCACAGCGAGTTCAAAAGAACTAAAGTAGTGTAGAAACCCTTTTATGAAGATTACATAGTCTATGTAATCTTCTGGTTCAAAAGAACTAAAGTAGTGTAGAAACCACGAAAGACCGCTCGGAACGTCAGGAAGTTTAGAATGGTTCAAAAGAACTAAAGTAGTGTAGAAACCTCTTTCCTTTTGTCTTCTCATTTTTCACTCACCTCCACCGTTCAAAAGAACTAAAGTAGTGTAGAAACCCTCTTTAAAGGTTATGTATCCTACTACCAAAGTCTCCGTTCAAAAGAACTAAAGTAGTGTAGAAACATTTTTATAATTTGCCTCATACCATTCACAAAACCCAGTTCAAAAGAACTAAAGTAGTGTAGAAACAGCCCCCTCATTCGCATTATATATTTCTTTCCCTTCGGTTCAAAAGAACTAAAGTAGTGTAGAAACAGCCCCAAGCTCACGGGTCATAACTTCTTCTATACTTGTTCAAAAGAACTAAAGTAGTGTAGAAACACTCAATTGCTCTCTTATGTTTTCAAGTTCGTTCACTGTTCAAAAGAACTAAAGTAGTGTAGAAACTTTAGTAGTTCTTTTATGTGTCTGATTGCTCTTTCTAAGTTCAAAAGAACTAAAGTAGTGTAGAAACTTCGCATTCCAAATTTCCTTTCCTTTGTCGCTTGCCTCGGTTCAAAAGAACTAAAGTAGTGTAGAAACTGCTTTGTGGCGGGCTGTTTAGGGTTGTGAGCATCAGTTCAAAAGAACTAAAGTAGTGTAGAAACCGCCATTCTTTCCTTTAAATATATCTACTAATGCGTCGTTCAAAAGAACTAAAGTAGTGTAGAAACTGTTATTTCGGTTGCCCTTTTATCTTCTAATTTCTGAGTTCAAAAGAACTAAAGTAGTGTAGAAACCATTCTTATACTTTTGAGCCTTCTGGCGAGTTTGCCCAGTTCAAAAGAACTAAAGTAGTGTAGAAACTCTTTCGCTCTTTCTTCAAGGTAATTATTTTTATAATGTTCAAAAGAACTAAAGTAGTGTAGAAACCGTTAAATACGATGTAGTCAAGATCTCCGCTGTCTTCGTTCAAAAGAACTAAAGTAGTGTAGAAACGCTATTCTGTCTAACTCTTCAATTACCTCTATTGGTGTTCAAAAGAACTAAAGTAGTGTAGAAACTAGAGATAAAGTCTTCACTTCCTTGTTGTCGTCCATGAGTTCAAAAGAACTAAAGTAGTGTAGAAACATATCTTGCTTACCCAGTCTGTTAATTGACTGGTTAGGTTCAAAAGAACTAAAGTAGTGTAGAAACTTATTTTCTTTAATCCAAGATCCTCGAGGATCTCTGAGTTCAGTTCAAAAGAACTAAAGTAGTGTAGAAACTTCCTCTTTTAACGATGTAGTAAGGTTCAACTAATTTCGTTCAAAAGAACTAAAGTAGTGTAGAAACCAGCAATAGACTCTGCATCCCCATAT
>Ga0190313_1001732_pt1 | contig 11448 bp, 8 predicted proteins | sample 4870071011_MG_FD_169989 | JGI IMG/M metagenome (GOLD analysis project Ga0190313, IMG submission 169989) | Hydrothermal vent sediment bacterial communities from Southern Trench, Guaymas Basin, Mexico - 4870-07-10-11_MG | ecosystem: Environmental > Aquatic > Marine > Hydrothermal vents > Sediment ...
GAAGAGAGGCTCTTCAGAAATCATAACTGAAAAACCTGCTATTGGTTTTATTCCTTCTAAAAAAAGTTCTATTACGGGTACAAACTGACGTGTTACTCTGATGGGAATTTGCTGGCTTTATTGTCCGTTGATCCGGCGAACAAGCATGATGTTACGGTGGTTCGGGAGAATTTCGGGTGGATTGTTGAAAAGTTCTCTGGGTGTTTTCTGTTTTTGGATAAGGGTTACGTGAGTGGGGAACTTCAGGAGGAGTTCCGGCAGTTTGGGGTTGTTTACACGCCAGTGAAGCGGGAGAATCAGATTAGTAATCTGGAGGAGAAGAAGTTTTATAAGTGTTTGTCTGATTTTCGCAGGAGAATTGAGACTCTGTTTTCTAAGCTGGATGCTTTCCTGTTAAGACCTAATTGGACTGTTAGTTTGAGGGGTTTGATTGTCAGGATTTTGGGGGCAATTCTGGCCGTGAATCTGGACAGATTATACAACCTCACAGGTGGTGGGAACTAGGGTGAATGTTACAATCGCAATTTACTGCCAATATGTGGGGGGAACACGTGCATTCAGGGATTTGAATCGAGATGAATTAGAACTACTAAAGAAAGAAGAGTTATCATTAAATAAATGCTATTCTTGCATGGCCAAAAGTTTGATCAAGGAAGAAATTCCCCTTGTATTTAAAAGATTCAAAGAATATAAAAAACGAACAACAAGTAAATATGGAGGGGGACACATAATGAAATTATTTAAGGTGATAGTAATAATACTAACTATTTTCATTGTAGTTGGAACATTTCCGGAAGGATACTCACAGACTGAGAATAAAGCTAGTATTAAAGTTGAAGTTAATCCGAATCTTGAATTGTTTGCCGTTATTTACATACTGGCATTTAATGGGAGCGACCCTTTCATAATAGCACCCGAGGATTATATTAACGATGTCCTGACATACTTTGCCCCTTATAAAGAGCATGAGGCAGTTAAATACATTAGAAAAGTCCTGAATAGTTCTTACCCATATTATCATCGAGATGATATGATAAGGGAGTTAAGTAGTAGACTAGCAATGTTAAATTATCTGCCCAACGAAACTAATCTCGGAGATTTGGAACCCTTAGCAGATTTTGCTAATAAGAGTAATTTTATGAAGTTTTACAACACACACAGGAAAGAGTACGAACAGAGGGCATCCTTACTGTGGGATTACTTAAAGTGTATTCCTGATGAATACAAAAAGTTCTTTGGATACACTTATAATTCTTTTAAAGTCGAGGCGTCATACTCCCTTAGAATCCATCCTCACAGAATCGTGAAAAATCAAACCATGTACTATATTGGATACATGTACTGTAAGAACAATGTTACAGTATTTTCACAAACTGTTACAATATTACACGAATTTACACACCCATTTATAGAAGAGTTCCTCACTCGTAATTTCAAGCTTTTTGAAAATACAACTTATTATCTGGATGAAATAAGGAATGAAATGTCAACAATAACAATCTATGATCCCGATCATTACATGTCCCTCTATTGGTATCTAACTGAACTTTTTGTAGAAGGCCTAGCTGAGCACTTAGCAATAAAATGTGGAGTGCCAGAGGATTACGTCCTCTTTACGAATCTTCGAATGTCATCAACACTATTTCCTCTTAAGAACTTCCTCCATGAATATCAAGAAGTCGAGAACGCCAATGAAACTCTCTACCAGTATGCACCCACATTTGCCAGACATCTAAACGAATGGGCAACACCAGAAAACGTGAGTGAGCTTTACAGGATAGTCACGCCAGTAGTCGGGGTACATGAGATAGATAAGGCGGCATATATGGACAAACTCATCATAGTTTATGGAACTCAAAACCCAGACAAGAGGGGGCGTGAATATGATAGAGAAACTGCGTATCTTGTAAAGAATAACCTTAGGAACACTTTCACCACGCTCTACGGATACTCTCCATCGATTATAGTTAAGACGGACAAAAATTTAACCGAGGAGGACTTGAAGCACAATTTAATTCTCATCGGTGGTCCAGTTGCCAATGGTATTGTAGAGCAACTCAATGATAAACTTCCAGTAAAGTTTATTTTCAATGGTTCGTGGAGTTTAAGGAGGAATCCTTCCAATGTCAAGGAGTTTGCGGCTTTTTACGTAACGCCGGATTATGTGGAGCAGATTTCACTAAATAGAAACATACCCCCCGATGTTTATGGGGTTGTTGAGACCATAAGAAATCCCTGGAATGGGAATGCATACATCACCATTATTGCAGGAATTGACAGATATGGAACAAGAAAAATGATTAGCTGGATTGGATTGGAAAGCTACGTGATTAAAGGTGAAAAATACTGGGAAATAGGATTCTACACCCAAAACGGTGGTGACATGCAATGAGGATTTATAAAATTGACACCACGAGCAAACTATTCCCCTTGATTTTGATTTTTCTCATTATAACAACGTTTGGATGCATATCTAATACCCAAACTTTTCCAGCTTCAACAACCACGATACAGCAACGGAGCACTGCAGAAACTACACAGACTTCAGAAAGCTCACAATCAATTAATGCGGAGGTTTATAAGAGCTGGCTCCACAATTCCACAGAATATTTTGAAATCTACTATCCAGAAGAGGTTTACAAAAATCCAATATTACAATCAAAGCTCAATATGCTCCTTCTCGGTGCAGACAGCACATATGAAAGCTATTCCAAGCTTTTTGGAGGCAAACCACATAAAGCAAAGATATATCTATATCCATCAAAAGACAGCTTGAAAAGCATCACAGGGAAAAATACGCTCTGGTTCGTAGATTACCAGAGAAGAGAAATTCACATTGCATTGATAGAAGAAAGCGGCATGTACTCCTCGTTTGAAATTGTTTCAGCGCTTTTGGAATTTGCGGCAGGTGAAAAGCTTCCAGATGTACTCGTCATTGGGTTTGGAGTGCTGAACTTCAGAATACCAAGGAACCCTCAAGAAAGCTACGTGAGCATAGAGCAACTGAAGTCCTTAGACCTAAGAAAAGAATACAATGAAACCTTGTATGCTGAAGCTGGGGACTTGCTAAGGTACATTGCAGATACTTATGGCCCACAAGCTCTCATAAACACATTAAAGAATGGAAACATTCCAACTGTCAATGAAAAGGATTTCCTTGAATTTTTGGAGACTGAAGATCACGAAACAAGCAACATAGAAAAAACGACAATAACTCTGAACATAAGCATGGAGCAGAAAAAGTTTGAGGGAGCTGTAATTTACAGCAACGTTACCTCACAGCCGTACATCTATTTCAGAAGAACACCAAGGATTGACATCAAAGAGATTAAAGTGAACGGCGAAAATGTTGACTTCATTCAGAGCTTTACAGTGGTCATTCCAGCAAAGAACTTCAAAAAAGGAAGCATAGAAATTAAATACAGTGGGGACTACTCAAAAATTGAGAAAATAGCACCCAAAAGAGGATACATAGAGGGACAAATTAAGGAAGATATTGCATTTTTAAGGGGCACATTTCTGCGTCCCATGCTGAACTCCGTTGAGCTGTTTAACGTCATCGAAGTTAGAGCCAAAACTGACAAGGGAACAGTTATAGCTCCAGGCGAACTGATTTCTTCCAATGTCTGGAGAATTTCATTTCCTCAAGGATTCAGCGGTGTGATTCCAGTTTTTGCTGGAGAATTCAAGAAAATAGAGCTGATGAACGGTTACTTAACGGTGTATTACATGGATATTGATGAGGAAACCGCAGAGAGATACGCCAACCTTACCGCAGAGATTCTGGAGTTCGGAGTGAAATATTTTGGAAAGCCGGGATATGGGAAAGTTAAAGTTGTTTACCCCAAAGGAATAAGTATCTCGAGTCTAATGCTTGATACTCTGGCATATTCTCACAATCCCGTACGATACAAATATGGCTACGCATACGAGATAGCACATTGGTGGGTTCCTGGGACAGTTACATTTGACACAAACATGAGCCAGTTCTGGTTCAATCTGGCTTTCCCATGGTACTACTCTTTAAAATACGCCCAGAACATTTCACAGGAAAGTTATCGTGAGCTAAGGAACTATGGGATTTCAAAATATCATAAAGCAACAAGGTATGGAGAAAAAGATGTTCCGTTAACGGAAGTATGGAAAGTATGGGGAAGGGATATCAACCTTTATTATGCCGTTGGTGCATATAAAGGAGCCTCGGTTCTTGAGAAGCTTGAAGAGTATGCAGGCAAAGAGGCATTTTTCCAATCTCTCAGAGAGTTCTTTGAAAAATACAGATTTAGGGAAGGAGATTTAAACGATTTTGTGGCAATATTAGAAAAGAACTCTGGAAAATCAGTTAAAGAGCTTTTCCAGAATTTAACAACGAGCACAGGATTGCCTTAGCTATCTGAGTTTTAACCCCTCTGTTAGTCCTTTTTCAACTTTCTTCCCAACTTTTGAGTTAACATAAGAATCTAATGAGCACACATGAGCGAATACGTCTTCGAGGGTTACTGTCTCGTTTTGAATGTCGATGACGTCATAATTTGTTAGGATTGCGAGGATATCCTTCAGATGATCTTGTTTAATGTAGATTTCCAAGTACGTGAAACCGTTTTGAGTATAAACTTTAATCTTCTCTGTTATCCCGGTAAAGTCATCAACTTCAACTTTGCCCTTGAGTTTGACCAACAGCTTCCTATCTATTTTTAAGGCTTGGAACTTTTCGACTAATTCTTTCGGCTTGCCTTCAGCGATTTTCTTCTTGTTAAAAATTAGAACTCTATCACATAACACTTCAGCCTCATTCAAATTATGTGTAGTTAGTATTATTGTTGTTCTAAATTCTTTAGAGAGTTCTAAAATGGCATTCCAGACTTCTCTTCTTGTAAAAACGTCTAAGTAAACTGTTGGCTCATCTAAAATTAAAGCTTCAGGCTGAATTATTAGCGGCAGTGCAAGATAAACTTTCTGCCTCATGCCTGCAGAAAGCTTTTGATACCATTCATTCCTCTTGTCCTTGAGATTCAAAAGCTCCAAAGCATAGTTAATCCTCTTTTCAGCTTCAACTTTAGAAATCCCCCAGAGCTCTGCAATAAATTTCAAGTTCTTCTCCACGCTTACACGCCATTGAAAAAGTCCAAACAAATCCCTCTCCCCACCAAAAATCGTGAATATTCTGCCCTTGATTTTATCATGCTCCTTCACTGAATCATAACCATTGATGTAAAGATTACCCCGAGTCGGAATTACTAATGCATTGGCAATCTTGCAGAAGGTTGTCTTTCCAGCACCATTAGGACCCAGAAGACCGAAAATCTCACCCTCTTTAACCTTGAAATTCAAATCAATCAAGGCTGGAATTTCTTCTCTAGGTTTCCCAAGAAAATCTCTCAAACTTTTCAGGTCAAAGAGCGATTTTATTGGTGAGGGATAAAACTTAGTCAAGTTAACTGACTCAATCATATGTATTCCCTGTCATTAATTGATGAAATTACTTATAAATATTGCTGTTGTTTTTCTTTATTAATGGTTTCACTTTATTTATAAATAAGTTTCATAGATTTATAAATCAGTTGCAGTAAAACTTATTTATCGTTTCATCGAAAATGTGAATGCAAAAACTTAGGGGGTGTTGTGAATGAAGATTGAGATATTGAAAGTGGAAAATGGGAAGATTGTTGAGCCAGAGGACATGGTTGCTTGTGTTATGGGAGGATGTGGTGGAGGGTATGGTGATTGTATAGGGTATGGAAACTGCCCAACCGTAGGGGATAGGTGTGATAGACCCGAAGGAATACCATGTGCTTTTGGCCTTGTTGATCCATGAGTAATGTCTGTAAATTTCTTTATTTCTCTTTTCTACAAGGGGGGTCGTAACTAAAATGGACAAAACAACTTATCGAGTAAATCCATATTTATTGTTCACGAAATTACAGGATAATATGTACTTAGTAGTAAATGTTTTAGACAAAACATGTATTAAATGCGATAAAGAGCTTTTTGATGTTTTAAGAAATAGAGATGTGTCTAAAATACCAGAAGACATACAGAGAGTACTTTACGAAAATAAGATTTTAATTCCAAAAAACATAGGTGATATCGAGTATTTAGAGTCGAAGATTTACAGAAACTCCAACAATAACAATAAAATTACTAACAATGTGATCTTAACTAAGTTTGAATTCATCGTGACATGGCAATGTAATTTTTCATGTTCTTACTGTTTTGAAAATAAAGACAAAACTTCTTTGTGGGGTGGCCTAACTACAAAGCATGTGGATAAAGCTTTTGAATTTATTGACCAATACAGCACTCATAATTTCCCCCTACATATTGGACTAATGGGTGGTGAGCCATTATTACCCAGTTATAAACAAGTGGTATCCAAAATTTTTAAGAACGTTCAAGAGAGGAATGGAAAAATTACAATTATAACTAACGGATCCACAATAGATAAATATCTTGATCTAATTAGCAAATATAATGATTACATAGAGAGGATACAAGTGACATTAGATGGTACAAGAGATGTACACGACAAAAGAAGGCCCTTTAAAGGGGGAATTGGGAGTTTTGATAAAATAGTTTCAAACATAGACAGTCTCTTAAGAATTGGATTTAAAAAAGTGAGAATTGTAATGAATGTAGATCACGAAAATTTAGATGACGTACCCAATTTTATTCAATTCTTAGAGCAGAAAGGATGGCTAGGGAACTTCAATATTCTAATAACAACAGTAGAAAGTTATGGAAACATTAGAGCTGAAAAATTCAACCATTATAAAACAAGTAGAGAGCGTATAATAAAAAAACTATTTGAATATTTTTATGAGCATCCAGAATTGTTAAGATACATTCATGTGGATGATAACCGAGGAAGTATGAGAGTACTTTATTCACTGATAATAGAAGGAAAAATTCCTAATCCAACATTGTATCATTGTGCGGGAATAGCTGGGATTGGAGGCAGTTTTTCTCCGGATGGCAAGGTATATCCATGTGCTGCATTTGCAGAGGGACAATTATATCCTATTGGAGAATACTACCCCAAACAGAAATTATACGCAAAGCAGTTATCTGCCTTAAGGAAGCGTAATACTCTAAACCTTAGAAAATGTTACAGTTGTAATCTTTTGCCTATTTGTGCAGGGGGATGCCCCATTATGGGCCTAAGTTATGAAGAATATCAGAGGCTTAAAATAGGGAAGTGCAATCTCCTAGAATGTACCACATGTTTAGGCAAAGAGATCATACTGGAGGAAGGAGTTTTATATTATAACTTCAAACAGAAGTTAAAAGAAGAGAGGAGGATACAGGAATGAGAAATATTTTACTCAGAGTGATGGTTATTTACTTAGTAATTTTCTCTTTGCCAACAGCCACATCACTTGGGAACACCCAAAACTTCCCAAAAGTGATTGTTAAGATAAACCCCAACCTTGAATTGTTTGCTGTGGTGTATATTCTGACATTTAATGGCAGTGATGATTTTATAATTGCTCCTCAAAGCTATGTTGATGACGTTTTGACGTACTTTGCCCCCTACAAGGATCATGTAGCAGTGAAGTCGATGCAACAAATGTTTCCCAAAGACCTGCCTAATTATATCAAAGATGAAAACTTATGGAAATGGGCAAGCAGTTTAGCAGTTAGAGAATACCTAGAAGATCAAGAAGACTTATCTGGTTTCTATGCTGAGCTTTCAGATTTTGCCAGGGAGAGTAACTTCATGAAGTTCTATAATGCCCATAAGGGTGAATATGAAAAAGCACTTATCTCAATTCAGAATGTTTTTAAAGAGTGGGACTTTATTAAAGAGCTTGAGAATCGTTCTGGAAAGAAATACGCTGAGTATCGAGTCGAGCTTTCATATTCCCTTTTCATTCACCTCCACTCACGCCACATACTAACCAAAGCTTACATGATTGGATCTATACCGAGGAGTTATTTAGACAATCTGCGTTACACTGGCTTGCCAAACATTCAAGCAATCAAAGACTATATGTTTAGGGCTTTCTTCATCCACGAGTTTGCTCATGCATTTTTGGATTCTGATAGGCTTGGCATGTCATCAGAGTACCGCTTCATCTATCAAAAAGTTTTAGAAGAGCTTCCTTTTACGGCATATAATCTGGATTTTTCCACAAGTGGGGCATATCTAAACGAAAACTTGGTTGAGGCTTTTACCCATTATTATCTTGCAGAACACTACAACTCTACCATCGCAGAGTATCTCATTCTGAAAGATGCAACTATCGGCTATGTTCTTGTTGAGGATTTGGCTAAAGCATTTCAAGAAAACATTTCATTCAGTCAGATACCGGAAGTTGTGGGAAAGCTGGTAACGAAAGACAACCTAAGCAGATACTTTAATTCAAGAATGCCCGTAAATGGGTTTTGGGCAGTAAATAGAATTTACAAAGATAAGAGGGTCATCATAGTTTACGGGACGCAGAATCCGGATGAGAGGGGAAATGAATATGATAAGGAGTCTGCACTAATGCTTGCTAATTGGTTGAGAAGTGCGGGGATATCGGTTGAAGTTAAGGGTGATAACGAACTCACAAATGAAGACCTTCAGAGCAATTTAGTAGTAATTGGAGGGCCTGGAGCAAATGAATTAACTAAGAACCTAACCAAAGAGCTTGTGGTGAAATTTTCTTTTAACGGCGACTGGAAGCTTGTAAGAAACTTCACGGCTGTTGAAAATCCAATTTCGTTCATCTTTTCAAACGAAAGTATTAAGGTGGTTAAATCAGATGCCGTAGTTCCTCAAGAATATCCATTAGGAGTCGTTCAAACCTTAAGAAACCCATGGAACAACGAGAAGTTCATAATCGTGATTGCCGGCATTGATAGGTACTGCACAAGAAAAATGCTCCGCTACTTTAACTACAACAGTAGTTATCTAATCAGAGGGAAAACGTTCTTCGAGGAGGGATTTTATATTCAAAGAATCTAAGAGGTGACTCACTATGAGACTCTCTTCTCTTGTGAATATCGTCCAACTAAATGAAACAGACTACCTTATCTTAAAACCTAACTCTCGATCTTTAATAGTTGACAGAGAAGTTATTGAAGCAATTAGGAATTTAAATAATACTCCAAAAGAAGTGGTAGAAGTTCTTACAAAAGAGGGATTTATTACAAACTTAAAGCCGGAAGAAGAAATTGCATTATTTTACAGTTTTTTAGAGCAAAATGAAGCTCGAATAAAGGGTAAATACAGTATCGCAATAACGTACAACTGCAACTTTGCTTGTACTTACTGTTATGAAAGAGGTATAAATAAAGAGGACACAATTAGCAGAGAAATGATTGATAAATTTTATGAAATCGCTGTAAATGATAAAGATAAGATACGGGAAAGCATTGGAATTACGGGTGGAGAACCTTTAATGTATGAAAATGCTGAAATTTTAGAATATCTTCTAAGAGAGGGTAAGAAAAAAGGATTTGCTTTCGATATCATAACCAATGGTTATGAGCTGATTGAATTCTTAGACATGCTAAAGAAAAACAATGTAAAAATTGTAAAAGTAACGTTGGATGGCCCCAAAGAAATTCACGATAAAAGGAGAATTCACAGGAAAGATAGGGAGACATATGATAAAATTTTGGAGGGAATTAAAGAAGCTCAAGATAAAGGAATTAAGGTAACAATCTTCGTAAATGTTGATGCTCAAAACCTCAACTATACTCCCAAACTCATTAATGAACTTAAAGAAAATGAAATAGACGCCACAATTTTATTAAAAAGGGTTAATGAACGCTCAGGAGCAAAATATCCCTATACTTTAACTTCAAAAGAGTACTTTGAGAGAGTGTTCAAAATAATAAGGGAATACAAACTAAAAGAAGTCAAGGTTTATGAATTCGATATATTTTATGCAAACCTTTTCAATGCTCTCTCATCAGGAACTCCAATTCCCGCAAGGTTAAGATACTGCGGAGGAGTTACCCCTGGTGTTTTGATATTTGATCCAAGAGGCGACATTTATACCTGTGATTACGTTCTGGGAGATAAAAGGTTCAGCGTTGGCACTTATTACCCAGAGTTTAAATTGAACATAAACTATTACCTCTGGAAGAATAGAACAGCAAGCAAGATAAAGGAATGCTTTAACTGCAGGCTATCTCTTTTGTGCTCTGGTGGATGTCCTATGGAAGCATATAGAGCCCATGGAACATTATATAAGCCGTACTGTGAAGAAACTAAGTACTTGTTTGAGTATATAAAACTCTGGCTCTCTCTAAGGAGGGAGGATAGTGATTAGCCCTTTTGTTGTCAAAATAAAACTCTGCAATAGTCAATATCTGCTGATAAACACCAAAAACGGATCAATGATAAAAGTTGACAGTGAAGCATTAAATGAACTTGAGAAGGAGAACCCCGAATTGGACAACAACATTTTATCCATTCTAAGGCAGTCTGGTTTCATAATCGATAAACCTGATAATAAAGAGGTCAGAAAATATTTTAATTGGCTTTGGGATAATATTTACTCAAACAATTATCACATCATTGTTGTAACATACACTTGCAACCTTAATTGTTCCTACTGTTACCAAAGAAACATAAAAAGGGAGAAAGACTTAACAAAAGAGCAAGTGGATAAAATCTTTGAGGCTATTTTAAAGTTTGATAATGGGGAAGTTGACAATAGAAAAAGCAAAATCCGAAATATCCAGCTTTATGGTGGAGAACCTCTTCAAAAAAGACTCTATAAAATAATTGAGTACATTCTTGAAATTGGCTCATCATATGGATATAAATTCATAATTATGACAAATGCCATTGACTTGGATTATTATGTACCTCTTCTTGAGTCTTATAGGGATTCAATAGCTTTGCTACAAACCACAATTGACGGTCCGGAGGAAGTTCATGACTCATATCGATATAATGGGGCATTTGAGAAAACGATTTCAAACATTGAAAAAATTATCGAGGTGGGATTTAGAGTTGATTTGAGAACTAACGTTGGCAAAGAAAATGCTAAGTATCTAGAAGAACTTGCAAGATTTTATATTGAGAAAGGGTGGACAAATAAAGAAAATGTTCGGTTTTATTTAGCTCCGGTTAGGGACAAATTTGGCCCTTGCTATTTTAACCCGGATCTATCCTACGATGAAATCCTAAATTTATTTAGAAGTGAATTAATAACCAAGGTTTTTGGAATATTTAATGGTCTCTTTGTCAAGTTCTATGAAGGAATCTGGATTCCACAGTTCTATAATTGTCCAGCTCATTACCGACAGATATTCTACGATCCTTATGGTGATTTATATGCATGCATGAGTGCTTTGAGAATGAAAGAGCTTAGCATTGGAAAATACTATCCAGTGCTTGAACTAAATGAGAACTTTCATTTGTACAGAAAACGGAGCATCTTTAACATAGAAAAATGCAAAAACTGTGAATTTGCTCTGCTCTGTGGAGGAGGATGTAGCTACAAT
>Ga0190313_1001733_pt1 | contig 11445 bp, 5 predicted proteins | sample 4870071011_MG_FD_169989 | JGI IMG/M metagenome (GOLD analysis project Ga0190313, IMG submission 169989) | Hydrothermal vent sediment bacterial communities from Southern Trench, Guaymas Basin, Mexico - 4870-07-10-11_MG | ecosystem: Environmental > Aquatic > Marine > Hydrothermal vents > Sediment ...
CATCTAACCCCCTCTTTGAAAGGCTCCACTCGTACCCGTTTTCAGTGAATTTTTTTTCCACTATGCCTTTTTCAACCAATGAATTACCAGTCAAAATCACGTCATCGCTTCCGACACAGTGGGCGCACAAACCCCTAAACTTAGGAGCATTCTTCGCCTCGATTATTTCACGGGTGCTTGCGGTTTTTTTATTTGAAAGTATTTCAATAAAGCATCTCTCGTTGTCTGTTATAATTTTTTTCCCGTTAACCGGAACTATTTCGCTCTCGCTGTTTTTCTTCAAGTAAGATTTCCAGACACCGCTGCATTTTGCAAAGTGTTTGCAATCCCTGCACTTTTCGGGTTTTTCTTTCCTAGGATCTTTGACTTCTTTGATGTAGCGTTCCAGGCCAACCAAAAAACAGTAAGGGATGTTTTCCACTGAAACTTCAACGTTTTCCATTATGCAGTCATCTACCAACTCTTGCAGCAAGGGAGCGATTTTGCTTAATTTATCCTGGCTGTTCTCAGGAAAAACGAGGCTAATTTTTTTTGCTTTTTTTTCTTCAACCAATCGAAAAGCATGTTTCAACTCCTTTTTTGAGATCATAATTTTTTTCATCAAATTCACACTTCTACGACAGAAGCCCCCGGCTTTAGCTGGGGCAAAAGTTTGTTGTAAGTAACTAGTTTCTGTTTTTTCATACAACAAAATTTTGGAAGCCGTAGTACTTTTTTATTGTTTGGTTTTTTCATAAAAACCTTTCTCCTATGAGAAGCCCACGCTATTTTTGCCTTTTTGGCAAAAATGCGCGCATTTTGGCTTTTGCCAAAATAGCGCGCCTTTAGTCGTGCGAGTGTGTTACTTAATACTTTTTCACCCTGAAGTTGTCTTTCTGAAGTTTTTTTCCATGAATTGGCTTAAACTCGCTGAAACCGCGTTTGTCGGTATAAGACTTAAATGGGCCTGTGCACAGTTGAAAATACTTGCAGTTCTGGCACTGTGGTCCCTTTGACCTGTACTTGTGTCTGTTTTCTTGAAGGTTTGCCTCAAAACCTGGCCCGATTAACAAGGTGTCAGTTGTAGCCAATTCCGACATGGATGCAACGTATTCGGGGAGAATACAGGGGTAAATATTGTGCAAAAAAAGGTTCAGGTTTCCTTTTTCAAGCAAGTCGCATGCTTTTTTTAGGAATGGTTTAACTTCGCTTAATGTGGGCACTATGGTTTCAAAGTTTTGTTTAGCAAACCCGTCTGGAATCACAAAATTTAGGTGGTTGCTTTTCGTGTTCTTTTTGAATTTTAAAAGAAGTTTTGCGGTTTCAGGCAGCGCCCTGTAATTGAACTTGGTTATCACTGTGCTTGTTCTCTTTTCAACATTTAATTCTTCAAGGTTTTTCAAGCCCTGAATTTTTGCATTAAACGAGCCGTTTGTTTGTGTTAAAAAGTCTTCCAACTCGGCATTCGGCGCGTGAATTGAAACAAGAACTCTGTTAACTCCCGCGTTAACAAGTTTTTTAGTGTAATCAGGGTACTTCAACATACAGCCATTGGTTTGAATTTCTATTGTTTCAAACCCGAGTTTTTTTGCGAGTTCAACGCCTTTCAATAGGTCCTTCCTTATTGTTGGTTCGCCACCGGAAAAAGAAACAATGTCTTTTCCGTTTTTTTCAGCGCGTTTTAAGTCTTCTTTTATTTCGCTCCATTTCCTGCTTCCGCCATCTTGGACAATTTTGTGGCCCACCGAACAAAAAACACAGCGCTGGTTGCATTCCCAGTTCATTAAAATTTCCACTTTTGAAGGGGGGTTGCCTGTATACATATTTACTAACTTTGCGTGAAACAAGTTTAAAGCAGTTTGCCTCTTGAAGCAGCAATTAAAAGGTTACAGAACTCTAAAGCAGTTTTTCTCAAATCAATTTTTTCGCTTGGCTTTATTGAAACCAGATAATGCTTGTCAGTGTCTTTTTTGGTGAATTCAGCGTTTTCACAGAGCCCAATTGCTTTGTCAATGGATTCAGAGGAATAGAAATCCTTTGAAAGATTTATGTTCACAGAATTTGTCTTTTCATTGACTGAAATGCACATTTAACCACTCAGATAATGGGCTTTTTCAAGCCCTTTGCCTTGTCAGGCGTCCAAGGCTTTGCAATCCCCTCGGGGTCATCCAAAAACAAGTCTTCTTCTGGTTCCTCTCGCGGGGTTTCCTTCCCTAATTCCTCTTCCTCCCGTTCTGGCAAGTACTCTGTTTCATCACTTTCACTAGTATTTGTTGCAAGCGCTCTTTTAATGATTGCTTCTCTCACGGCTTGATTTCTCGCAGCCTGCACTACATAAGTTGCATAATTTATCAATTCATCATGAAACTTGAGCGAAATCAGTTCAAGCTCTTTTTTCCCTGCTTTTTCGTTTTTTGCCCGAATCACTACCTTGATTTCTTTTTCGGCGTCCCCACTGAGAATAAAATAAGCCTTGTCCAGTAACACATATGCCGCAGCATAAATTACTTCCAGTGGAAAAATTTTTGGGTTAACTGAAACGACTGCTTTTGCTTCTTTTGGATAAAATTCAGCCACATCCAATTCATTCACCCTTTTTTAAACTCTCTGAGAGTCAACGTTAAGCTAACGAACTTATTGTGCAAAAGATTTTTATTACTCATTGGCGTGTTGGAAGCACGTAGCGAATTGGGTTTTAAATGAAAAAAGCATTGCTTGTTCGATGAATTCCAACAGGTAGTTGAATTGCTCCTCCTTTTCTGCACGCCTGATTCGCTTTGCCAAAAACCGAAATCCATTACAATCCCACCCCTCAATAGGCTCTGTAGAAATCCTTTATAAATAGAAAAAGCGTTCATCTAATTGGTGATAAAATGAACGCTTTATACCCAATAAGAGTCTCAGGTTTTTATAACTTAAGCACGCGGGTTTTTGAAGAAATAAAGTTCCCAGTGCAGTTCTCTAACTTTTCCAAGAAAATGTACGGCAACTTTGTTCACACTTTTCTCTTAATCTACAAAGAAAAACTCAACGTTTCATACAGGCGATTCGTGCAAATAGCCTCAGAGAATCACTTACAACACATGCTCGGAATCAAACGCATACCACACTTTACCACACTGCAAAAGTTCATGCAACGCATCAACAAGCGCATCTTTGAAAAAATGGTCAGAGCCTGTGGAAAACTATTAAACCTGAAAGACGTTGAAGCAAGCATTGACGGAACAGGCTTTAGCAACACCAACCCATCACACCACTACCTCAAACGCGTTGACGGTGCAAAAGTCAAAAACTACACTAAAACACTGTTTTTAACAGACAACAAAACAAAACTCATACTCAACGTGAAAACACACCCCCAGTCACAGAATTGAAACGCTTGATTTTGTTCCATTGGTAAAAGAGCTAAGAAAAACCTTAAAGTTAGTGTTAGCAGACAAAGCATACGACAGCACAAGCAATCGAGAATACTGCTGGAACAACGGAATCGAAGTACACATTCCTGTTCGGGAGTGGCCACAAACTCGCCGCGGTTTTGGTTTAAAACCGCATTACTCCAAGCACCGCAAGAAAGCAGTCAAACTGTTTGATGAAAAAAAGTACGCTTACTGTTCTCTGATTGAAAGCGTTAACTCTGCAATCAAGCGCACACTCGGCGGGTACGTTTGCTCTCGCAAGCCAGGCAACCAGCAAAAACAAGTGACAATCAAAGCAATCACTTACAACCTGGAAATCATAACAAAACAATAAAACTCTGGCTGTTTGTAGGCTACTAAAGATTTCTACACCGCCCCCCAATACAAACCTTTAAATTCAACAATATATCAATAGATAATAACGATCTTTCAAGATTTCAAAAGGGAGATGGATGACTCATCCGCTTAAAGAGAGAACCGCCTATTTCTGGATAGTGCTAATTATTACTTTCTCCGGTCTTACCCAGCTTTCGTTGGCTCAAACTTGCACCGGGGGCCTTGGTGTTACAAATGCGCAGGATTGCACCGGCACTCCAGCTTCACCCTGCCATTCCTGTGACGTAACAGACATGGATTTTGAGATTAGAGCGCCAGATGACACCACAACAACTGGCTGGCAGAACATGAGTTACTCCACGCAAACAGGAACCTGTTCCACAAGTTGCACGGAGGAAACATGGACTTCAAACTATGGCTACACTTTTTGCCCACAGGAAGGCGCCTATGATGCGCGCACTCGTGCTTATACCAATAGTGCCTGGGAGACAAGTGCATGGCAGACAAGCGTTTACTCAGTGAACTGGGATTCCTCGCAGAACTGGTGTACTTGCAAGACTGGGAGCAGTGCAAACTGGTTTTCCAGTGTAAGCGGTGGCTCAAATGGCAATTGCTGTGGAGATGATGGCGCAAGCGATGATTTTTATTATTCTTCTGCTTCCCCTACTACCGCTACATCTCTCCAATGCTCTCGCTGCTATAATGGATCAAAAAGCGGTCCAAGCACATTGTATGGGAATGGTTATTGGTCTGGTTCTTCTCTCACAACTGATACCTCTGGGACGTGCTATTATGGTGACATAATTTGTACTGCAAGCCAGATGTCAAATGGCGAGAGTTCAACTTTTTATGGTAATGGTTATACTCCTGATTCTCCATCTGCTGATACTTCTGGCACGTGTTATTATGGCGATATTGCGTGTAGTGATGGGAGTGCTTCGAATGGTGCGAGTATTACCCTTTATGGAAATGGTTACCATCCCGGTTCTATTACAACTGACCTTATCACCACTTGTTATTATACTGACTGGTCTTGTGGTGATGGAACGTATTCTCATGGCACGATTGATTATTTGTATGGTAATGGTTATTGGTCTGGTTCTTCTCCTGCGACTGATACTTCCGGCACGTGTTATTATGGAGATCCGAGTTGTGGTGATGGAGTGCATACCGACGGTGCTTCTGGCACCTATTATGGAAATGGTTATACTTCTTATGATCCAGCAACTGATGTTTCTGGAAGTTGTTATTATGGCGACATTACTTGCACTGATGGGAGTGCTTCTAATGGCTCTGTTGTAGATCTTTATGGAAATGGTTATTATGGCTCTCAATCTCCAACAACTGATACTTCTGGCACGTGTTATTATGGAGATTGGTCTTGCAGTGATGGGTCCTACTCACATGGTGCTGCTGCAACAGTATTTGGAAATGGTTACACTCCCGACAGCCCAACAACTTCTACTACTGGCACGTGTTATTATGGTGATTGGTCATGTGGTGATGGCACTTATTCTAATGGTTCAACCACTAGCCTAAAAGGCAATGGCTATTATTCTGGTTCTCTTACAACTGACACAGCTCTTACTTGTTATTATGGTAATTGGTATTGTGGTAATGGCTCTTATTCTAATGGTTCGATTGATATATTACATGGAAATGGTTATTGGTCTGGTTCTTCTCCTGCGACTGATACTTCTGGCACGTGCTATTATGGGAACATGTCTTGTGGTGATGGAGTGCATACCGATGGTGCTTCTGGCACCTATTATGGCAATGGTTATTGGTCTGGAACAGATACAACAACTGATACTTCTGGCACGTGTTATTATGGTGATATTACCTGTTCGGATGGCTCAGCTTCAAATGGTGCCTCTGGCACTTATGTTGGAAATGGTTACACCACTGACAGCCCAACAACGGATTTAAGCGGTCTATGCTATTATGGTAATATTACCTGTTCTGATGGCTCCGCTTCAAACGGGGCTTCCGCAACGGTTTACGGAAACGGCTACGATTCCGGCACAACCTGTTATTATGGTGACTGGACCTGCGTTGATGGCACGGCATCCAATGGAAACTCCTGCACTCTTGCCTGCTCAGGTGTTGGAACAACCTGCTGCCCAACCCAAAACACTTTCCGCGATACAATTACCTGTTCTGAGAGCGGGTGTGGTTACGCAGACCATGATAGGGATGACAGCCAAGCTTACTGCACTTCAACTTCTGGCGGGTGCACTGCTTACACCTGGGACTCGCTTGGGGCAAGGTGTTGTGGAGATGATGGTTCTGGTGACACTTTCTGCACTGCAGGCGGTGGCTCCTGCATTTCTGGTTCATGGAATGCAGACCACTGCTCTGATGGAGTAAAAAACTGTGACGAGGTTGGCATTGATAGTGGTGGAAGTGATTGTAGCTTGTTGGCTTCGGATACTACGCCGCCAATAACCTCTCACGACGGCAACGAGCAATGGCAATCCACCAGCCAGACAATTACTCTAACATGCAGCGATGGCACCGCTGTGGGGGCAACAGGGTGCGCTCACACATATTACTGCATTGATGACTCCAACACATGCCTGCCGAATGTAGAGGGTACGACAATTGACATAACTTGTTCGAGCAATGATGTCAACAAAAAGTTTGTGCGCTTTTACTCAGTTGACTACAATAACAACGTTGAGCAAGTGAATGGTGTTTATATCAGAATAGACAAGCAAAACCCAGTCACAAGCACTAGTGCTCAAGCGCAATGGCTGGACTCGAATGTTTCCGTAACCCTTTCATGCTCTGACGGCAATGGCTCTGGCTGCCTCTCCACCAGTTACCGTGTTGACTCAAACCCCTCGAAGGCCATTAGCCTGGGCGCATGGCAAGCTTATTCTTCTCCAGTAACTTTTTCATCTGACGGAAACTATGCAATAGAATACTATTCAACAGACAATTTGAACCACACGGAAACAACCAAGAGTGCCCTAATCCTTATCGACAAGGGCTTTGTTTCCCTTGGCTTTGAAAGCACCTCTGCAACCTACGCTGACTACAATGGCGTTGTAATTGTGCCAATTTCAACGGATGGAAACCACAGAATTGACTATAATTCAACCGATATGGCTGGAAACACTGAGCAGGTTCGCACTGGCTGGGCTGCACTTGACAAAAACCCGCCAAGCACAACCGATGACTTAAATACAGAATGGCAAAACTCAGACTTTTCGATAAACCTTTCCTGTAGTGATTCTGGTTCTGGCTGCACGCTAACACAGTACAGGCTTGATTCGAACAGCTCAAGCGGGGTTTCAACTGGCTCATGGCAGGCCTACTCAGCACCAATAGCGATAACCACTGACGGGAACTGGGCTCTTGACTATAATTCATCGGACTTGGTTGGCTGGCGTGAGGCAACACACAGGATTTATGCATTGCTTGACAAAACAAAACCCACTGTAACAGACAACGCTCCCGCAGACTGGCAGAATTCTAATGTTCTGGTTACACTAACTGCAAGCGATGCAACGTCAGGGATTGCAAACACTTACTACTGTGTTGATAGTGTGAATGCCTGCACCCCCTTTGTTAGTGGCACTTCAGTGAATGTAACCTGCCCCTCAAACGCCATTTGCAGGAAATATATAAGATACTATTCTATTGACCGTGCTGGAAACAAGAGCGATACAAACTCAGCACTCGTAAGAATAGACAAGGAGTACCCCATTACAACAGATGACGCGAACACCCAGTGCCAGGGCGCAGACCAAAACGTTACCCTCTCCCCGACAGATGGCGCTGGTTCTGGAATTGCTGACACTGTCAGCTGCGTTGATGATGCTAACACCTGCACCCCAGATACAAATGGCACAACAGTCAGTGTAACCTGTGCCTCTGGCTCAGTTTGCAGGAAGTACCTGCGCTATCACTCAACAGACAACGCTGGAAACCTTGAAGACATTCGCTCTGTTCTCATTACAATTGACAAAGAAGCCCCAACCACAAGCGATGATGCAAACATTCAATGGCAGGGTTCAAACCAAAACATTACACTAACACCAAGTGATGGCTCTGGCTGTGGCGTGACAGCAACACACTACTGTGTTGACACTGACAATTCTTGCACTCCGAGTACTTCTGGCACTAGTGTGAGTATTACTTGCACTGCTGGCTCTGTCTGCCGGAAGTATCTGAGGTATTATTCGAGGGATGTGGCCGGGAACACCGAAACAACAAAGTCTGTCTTAATCAGAATTGACATGGAAGCGCCGACTACAACAAGCGATGCAAACACCGAATGGGTGAACACAAACCAGACTGTTAATTTCACAATCAACGACAGCTCTGGTGCTGGGGGGGACTCCGCGTACTACTGTATTGATGACACAAATTCGTGCAATCCAAACACTTACAGCACTTCTGCAGTTGTTACGTGTGATGTTAACTCTGTTTGCCAGAAGTACCTGCGCTTCAAGGGAGTTGACTACGTGGGCAACCAGGACCAGACAAGAAGCGTCTTAATACGGATTGACAAGAATGCTCCGTTCACTTCAAGCGATGCGAACACCGAGTGGGTGAATGCCGACCAGCAAGTAACGCTTTCACCACACGATACTGGTTCAGGGCTGGTTGCAACCTATTACTGTGTTGACTCAGACAATTCATGCTCGCCTAGCACGCAGGGCACCAGCATTAGCATTAGCTGTCCCACTGGCTCTGTCTGCCAGCAGTACCTGCGCTACTATTCCACCGATGCTGCTGGAAACAATGAGAGCGTGCATTCTGATTTGGTCAGGATTGACAAGAATGGTCCTTATACTGTTGATAATGCTCCTGCTGCTTGGCAGTCCACCGATGTAAATGTCACACTTTCCCCGAGTGATGATTCTGGTGTTGCTGCAACCTATTACTGCGTTGACACAACAGCAACCTGTACTCCAAGCACATCGGGCACAATTGTAAGTGTCACGTGTGATGTTAACTCTGTTTGCCAGAAGTATGTGAGGTATTACTCGGTTGACAACGGCGGCAACACTGAAGCAACCAAAACATCAAACCCCATCAGAATTGACAAGAATGGTCCTTATACTGTTGATAATGCTCCTGCTGCTTGGCAGTCCTCTGACGTGAATGTAACACTCTCGCCAACAGATGCCCTGGGTTCTGGAGTGTCCAACACGTATTACTGCAAGGACTATGACGGAACACCTGATTGCACTCCGAGTTCCAGTGGAACCTCTGTTAGTGTCACAGCTGCTGTTGACTCAATAACCCTGGCTTACATAAGGTACTATTCTGTTGACAGCGTTGGCAACCAGGAAAGCATTAAGCAGACTCTTGTGAGAATTGACAGGGAAAAACCAACTACAACAGACAACGCTTCCTCTGACTGGACAGCAAGCGATGTGAATGTCACGCTTTCCCCAAGCGATGGCTCTGGTTCTGGAATTGCAGACACTTATTATTGCATTGATGACTCGAACTCCTGTTCTCCGAGTTCGAGTGGCACAATTGCAACGGTTACCTGTGATGTTAATTCCATTTGCCAGAAGTATGTGAGATACTATTCTGTTGACAGCGTTGGCAACCAGGAGGACACCAAGTCAAGTGTTGTAATTAGAATTGACAAGAACGGGCCTTACACTTCCAACAACATTAGCAAGGAGTGGTATGGTGACGATGTAAATGTTGAATTGACTTGTAGCTCTTCAACCAATTCCTGTGCTGAAACGACTTACAGAATCAATGGTGGTTCCTGGATTGTTTATTCTTCGCCTTTCACTGTGAGTGCAACCGGCATTAACACAATTGACTATAACTCGCGTGACTCAATTGGAAACGTTGAGTCAATCAGGACAGCGTATGTGAGGATTGACAGGACTGCTCCTTCTACCACTAATGACGCGAACACGTTCTGGCAGAACACAGACATGCAATTCAACTTGCTTCCAAGCGATTCGCAGAGTGGTGTTGCCGCGACCTATTACTGTATCGATACATCTGACTCTTGTACCCCCACTACCTCTGGAACCACTGTAAATGTCACATGCGAAGCTAACCAGAACTGCAACAAGTACGTGAGGTATTACTCGGTTGACAATGTCAACAACACTGAGAGCCCGAAGAGTGTTCTGGTGCGCATTGATAAAAGGTATCCGTTCACGCTTGCAGAGGCTCCATCTGGCTGTGTGAACATTGACTTCAACGTTGCGCTGACCTGTGTGGATGAAGGAGGGTCAGGCCGCCACATCATCAAGTACAGGTTTGACAGCGAGCAGTGGCTGAGTTCGCCGCAGTTAACCCAGCTCGAAGAGCTTAGCTGGTGGGACTTGAACTGGGCGCGCAGGAGAAAAATACTCTTCGACAACTCTGGTCAGAGCGCGAAAATTAATGCTTCGGTGTTGTTGCGCTTGAATTCCGGGAACTTCCACTTCCTTGAGGTGCAAGAGGATGGTCGAGACCTGCGTTTCATTGACAGCGATGGCCACACGCAGTTGCAGTACTTTATTGACACGTTCAGTCGCTCGCAGCAGGACGCGGTCATCTGGGTTAAGGTGCCACGAATCGACGCTGACTCGAACACTGACTATGTCTGGATGTATTACTCTAACAGCAATGCAGACGCGAACCAGGTTGCGAACTGGTTCGGTTAAACCAGCAGAAGAACATTTAAACAATAAAGCGACTGGTTTTCAGTGGTCTGAATTGGGAAAAACTGGAGAAGAGCCAACTTGTTGCGCTCCATTCCTCCACTGCCCGAAAAGGAACATCAAGCGAAGAACTTGGGGGTGCACGCAGTCAATGCAGTTGTTCAATCAAAGGAAACGCTTGCCCCTCTTTTTTACCAAGTTTCTCGTAGGGGGAAATATTTATATATTTTTTTACCCCTACACAAAATATGACTCTTGAGAGGTATGTTGTTGATAAGAAGGAGGAGATAAGAGCCCTTAAAGTGGAACATAGGGAACTGCACGTGCCAGACACAAAGAGGTTTATTCTTGCCGTTTTGGGCCCCAGGAGAGCCGGCAAAACCTATTTTCTCTATGACAATATACTCAATAAGAAATCCTTGAGGGATGATGACTTTATCTTCGTAAATTTTGAAGATGTAGCCTTGCATGGAGCAACTTCAAAGGACATTCTGAAAGCAGTGAATCTTCACGCTGAGATTTACGGAAAAGAGCCAGAATTCCTGTTTTTTGATGAAGTGCAAGTGGTGGAAGGCTGGGATTCTGCTATTTTCACGCTTTTCGAGAAGAAGAAGTATTCAATATTTTTATCAGGCTCATCTTCAAAGCTTTTGAGCAAGGAGATTGCAAGCAAGCTGAGGGGGCGGAGCCTCAAGTTTGCATTGCTTCCATTTTCTTTCAGGGAATTTTTGAAAGTGAAGGGGATTGATGCAATTGAAAAGCCAATTTCTACAAAGAAGGAAAACATGGTGAAGAATGCCCTGCGGAGGTACATTCAAAGAGGCGGCTTTCCGGATGTTGTCTTTGAGCCAAAAATAGCAGGGTCTTTTTTTAGAGATTACGTTGACGTGGTTCTTTTCAGGGATGTTGTGGAAAGGCACGGCATAAAGAATCTTTTCGTTATACGGTTTTTGATAAACGCTGTTCTCTCCTCTGTTTCAAAGGAGTTTTCTGTTCACAGGGCATTCAAGGCACTGAAATCACAGGGCGTGAAGGTCAGCAAGAAAACTCTTTATTCCTATTCGCTCCTGTTGGAG
>Ga0190313_1001734_pt1 | contig 11440 bp, 10 predicted proteins | sample 4870071011_MG_FD_169989 | JGI IMG/M metagenome (GOLD analysis project Ga0190313, IMG submission 169989) | Hydrothermal vent sediment bacterial communities from Southern Trench, Guaymas Basin, Mexico - 4870-07-10-11_MG | ecosystem: Environmental > Aquatic > Marine > Hydrothermal vents > Sediment ...
ATAAGGTATAGTTAGAGGGTTCAGAAGTCTCCCAGGAGATTTTTGCAGAAGTATCCAGCGAATTAACCGATATATTGGATATTTGAGGTGCAGACAGGTCCACATAGGCTGTGGTTGTAAGTCCGGAGTATGTGGCATAAATTCTATCTCCGTCTGATACACTCAAATCGCTACCCACAGTAAATGTGCCCTCAAAAACTCCATTTGCAACTTCAGTTAGGGTTATATCTTTACCTGTGGTATCGGTATCGCTGGAAATATGCACAGTAACGCTTCCACTGGCTGCCAAGTCCACAACAGTTATCTTTGCGCTCTCGCTGTTTCCATAAATTGTTTTATCAAATTTTATACTTTTAGAATCTCCCAGCGGACCACTTACAACCACCGCGAACGGTTGAGCCACTGATACGCTATAACCAACAACCTTGATTTTCCACTCACCCGTTTGAGGACTTGTCACCCATACTTCTTCAACAGGATTCAATCTATCATAGGATGTGGGATTGGCTACGCTCTCCGCAGAGCCGGGATTTCCAGTGAATACATTTCCGTGGTACTCAGTTCCGTTAGGGGCAATAACTACCAAATCCAAATCGTTTACCAGAGCGGGATTTGAATTGGGCAATCCGGGATAATCCGTCCAGGCGAGTGTGATTGTTAAATTCTCTGTGGATGAATCAACATAAACTTCCGTTTCCCAGGTTTCTCCGCTGGATATTCCTCTACTCATCCCGTAATCGTATACCACGAGTTTTCTGGAGTCTCCGGTGAAATAAAGTGCATTGTCTAAATGAATCCTGCCGAAACCCTGGTCGTTGTTGGGGAAATTCATACCATTATATGGGTGGTCGGCCGAGCCGTCTCCGGTAACTTGGTCAGCCGAATTAACCGCAATTGCCTTCAAAAGCGCAGCAGATGGCGTAAAGGATATACCTGCTCCTTTCGCTCCATACGGATAATATCCATCCGTGAAATACTGTCTTGCAAGTGCAATTACGCCAGCAGCATTCGGCGTGGCCATGGATGTGCCCTGCATACTTGTTACACCACTATTGTTGGAAGTTGGATCACCATCGCTATCTGCGGAATCTATATCTACGCCGGGCGATAGTATTGTTGGTTTTAACCTTCCATCAGATGTGGGTCCTCTGGATGAGAAACTTGCCACATCGTTTAGGGTTTCAGATTGAAAGACCAATGATGAATAACCCAAAGCACCTACGCTTATACAATTTTTAGCAGTCGCTGGCGAGCCTACTGTTTGCGCATCTGGCCCATCATTACCATTCGCAAACAGTATGAGGAAATCAGGATGATTCCACATGAACTGGTCCACCTGCATTGCATATGTGGTATAATCGGCACTGCTTGAACCCCAGGAGTTACTTGCTATTCTCGCTCCGTCGTGGTAGTGCCAGTAGAACAGATAGTTGAGGTCGTCTGGAAGGCTCAAAGAATCTCCACTACCACCAATATCCACAAAACTTATTTTGGCGGAAGGTGCTTCACCGTTGTACTGAGCATCACTTGAACTATAAGGAGTGGCATTGCCAGCTATGCTTCCCGCAACATGCGTACCGTGGCCCGAAGAATCCAAATCATGGTCATCTACGAATGTCCAGTAATGCACGATTTTTCTGTGACTTAAATCTGGCGAAGGAAGGTTATCTAAATCGTAGTTTTTGGGGTCATCAAATTTAGGTGGATTGGCATCTCTGAACATTGTATGGTCGTAATCTATTCCCGTATCCGCTTCTCCTATTATCTGTCCATCTCCGTAGAGACCTTGGTCCCAGATTGGGTGAACACTGGGATCCGTGGATGCCGCTTGTAAAATAGCATGGGCTATATCATTGTTTATTTTCATAGGAGTATATCTTTCCACGAATAGTACCGAGTCGCTTTTGCTGATTTTGAGAATTGTGGAATATGGAATATTTGCGACTATATAATCGTATCCGAATCCTTTCGTGAAGGTTGCATCTATTCCCATCCTTTTAAGATTGAAATACACTTTCTCCGAAGAATCTTTAAGGAGCATTATCTTGACCTTTCCTCCACTTTTGCTCCTTATAATCTCGCTGTCTATCTTGTAAGCGGCATAGTATTTGCCCACATAACTCACAAACGGATATTTTGGCACATTTCCTTTTGATTTCAGAAGCACAGCGTTGTAGGGTATGTACCCAATAACCTCGCCGTACTTGGAAATTTCATTTATCCATTTTGACTTCGGAGGACCATGGAATTTTACTATTAGCAAATTGGTATCTTCATTTTTTAGATAAGACGGTACTTTCGGCCCTTTACTCGCATAGAATGGATAATTCGGAACCCCTATGTAATCCATATTCTTGGCTGGCATTATCTTCGGATTGTTCTGTGCCTTTAGGAAAATTTCTCTGGGGATTTCCGCCAGAACATACGATGGGTATTTCTCAACGATTTTTCCATTTAATTCCCTCACGAGATCAACGGAAGGATTCAGTATTATAACCTCTTGGTATTTCTGGTCTTTTGCGCTGGCAGGAACATAGAATGAACTAGCTATCAATGCTACACCCACACAAATCAGGATGAGCATCCATATCCTCTTCATATCAACCACCTATGGGGTAGATATAAAAAAGATATTAATAAATTTTTTGATGCATTTGCTTATCGCATAGAAGATGTGGAATTTCATTTATCTTCCTCTATCTGCTTTAGGCCATATTATTTTGTGGAGTTGCGGGAGAACCCTGACATTTCCGAGTCTATCTTGAATAACTTTTTCTGCCAGCCATTTTAGGTCCACTCCGCCTACAGGTTGCATAACTATGTTGTACGGTTCGTATTCACGAATTATCTTCTTCGCATAGTTGTAATCCCTATCGTCTGCTATTACAAACTTTACATAATCCGTTGGTCCAAGAACCTCTATATTTTTGAAGTTCATTTTATCATGCATTTTGGATGATGGTGTTTTAATATCCATGGATACCACAAGATTTTCCTCCGTTGGAAGTTCATCTATTGGCAGAGAACCATTCGTCTCAAACAGCACCATAAAATTGGAGTCAAGGAGGATGTAAAGAAGTTTGTATATGTCCTTCTGCAGAAGGGGTTCGCCTCCCGTTATGCAAACCCACTGTATGCCCCTTTTACCTTCTTTTATTATTTCCGAATAGATTTCTTTTATGCTCATTTCCCTTCCGCCTGTCTGGGCGTAGGGTGTGTCGCACCACGCGCATCTCAAATTGCATCCTGCGGTTCTAACGAAATACATAGGTGTTCCTATGTAAAGACCTTCTCCCTGAAGCGATACGAACATCTCCGAGATTTTCATGAAGGGGGTAGATTTTTAAAGGTTTAATTCTTTTTCTGTCCGTGAAGAGAGTTGAAGTAAGAGGTATTGTCGGCATCCCAATCTATCTGCTTATATCTTTAATAGTTATAATCATATTGGTTCTGTCGCTGACCGTATATTACATTGCCACGAGACCCAGGATAGGGTATGTGGAACTCTACCTGAACGGAAATATGATAAGCAAGATACCCGTAACTAATATAACCGAGGATGGTTATGCATACTATGATGCAAAAAAATTCGGATATTTTCTCACTGTTAGGGTTTTGACGCCGTACGGTATGCCTGTACAAAATGCTTATGTTCACCTTAAAGGGTGCGGCTTGGATAATAGCGGATGGACAAATTCTTCTGGATACGCTAAGATAAACATAACATCCCTCCGCTTAACTCCGGAGCAAATGGAATCCCACGTAACGATAAGCGTACACGCTTTCGGATTTTTGAGTGAGGCACGCTGGGTTGGAGACATAAAAGTATTTAGGAAGGTCTAAGGTGAAGTTTTTTATTCTATCTCTCATTTCCCGCGATTATGGAAATCAAAACGGTGATATGGTACGGCTCGTGGTTCCTGATCGCGCTGGGCCTAGTCATATATCTTTCGTGGGGAATATTGTACGATTCGTGGACGGATGTAGGGGTTTATTCACTGGCTGTACCTCTCATACTCTTCGGGGTATTCGGGGCTCTTTTGAGCAAGTACTCCGAATCTCAGTAAGTTTTGGCCACATATATTTTGTTTGAAGTTTCCTTTCCGCAAACGATGCATTTTCCCTCAGGGAATTCCTCCCCCACAGGATAACCCAGAATCTTCTTTTCAGTTTTTATTTCAATTTCTTCGGCGCATTTCATTGAACCGCACCAGTATACAATTCCCATTCCGTTGTGCTTTTTCAAATCATCAAGGTTTTCAAACTCCTTTATCATTTCCTCCATCTTTTTCTTCGCTTTATCGTACAATCTTTTCTCAAGATTCGCGAGTTCCTCCCTAATTCTCTCAACCATATCTTCCACGGAAACCTTCATCCTCTTTCTCTCATCCCTCGCAACTATGGTAACGAAGTTTTCCTCAACCTCCCTGGGACCTATTTCAACGCGTATTGGCACACCCCTCATCTCCCAGTCGTTGTACTTATAGCCTGGGGTATAATCCTCTCTATCATCCAGATGCACCCGGAACTCGGAGGAAAGTATATTCCTCACTTTTTGAGCGAATTGCATTACACCCTCACCCGGAATTGGTACTATAACAACCTGTATGGGAGCGATTTCCGGAGGGAGTATCAGGCCCTTATCATCGCCGTGGATTCCCACTATCGCTCCAATCAACCTTTCACTTATTCCAAAAGTTGTTTGATGCACATGCTCGTGAGTACCATCTTCTTTCAGATACTTTATATCGTAGGGTTTTGAAAAATTCTGTCCGTACTGATGCATTGTGGCTATCTGCAACGCCCTTCCAGTTGGCATTAATGTATCCGCGCCGAGAGTATATTCCGCCCCGGGAAACTTATCCCAGTCGGGTCTTTTGCACAGAACATAAGGTATGGCGACTTTCTTTGCTATTTCCTCCCACATCTCCATATCTTCCTCTATCTGGCGCTCCGCATCTTCGTAATCTTTATGGCAAGTATGTGCCTCGTAAAAGTGGAATTCTCTCATTCGTATGAAAGACCTCGTTTGCTTCGTCTCGTACCTGAAAACATTCACTATCTGAAATGTTTTTAAAGGCAAATCAGCGTGGCTCCTTATCCATAGGGAGAAGATTGTGTACATTGCCGTTTCGCTTGTAGGTCTGAGTATGTAGGGTTCTTCAAGTTCGTTGTTTCCCGCGCGCGTAACCCAGTAAACCTGCCCCCCGAAGCCCCTTATGTGCTCGGCCTCCTTCTCAAACATGTGGTAGGGAATCAATGTGGGAAAATTAACCTCTTTATGTCCCGTGCTTTCCCACACCCTCCTTATCAGATTATCAAGATTTCTAACGAGTTTCCAGCCGTACGGGCGCCAGACATGCATACCTTTTATTGGATACCTCTTATCTATCAGTTCGGCCATCTCTATTATCTCGTTGTACCACTCAACAAAATTCTCTTTCTTTACTTCTAATTTCATATACGGGAGAAATATTCAGAGGTATAAATTTCTTATCCACTTCTTCTCCTCGCCAAGCGTGCTTATATCACCGTGCCCCGGGTAAATTGTCAGGGAATCATCCATCTCAAGGAACTTTTTGAGTGTTTCTAACATATCCTTCATGCTTCCACCTTTAAAATCCGTTCGGCCATGCGTCCCCTTGAATAGTGTATCTCCCGTGAAGAGAGCATTCAATTCTTTGCTTAATATACATATACTCCCCGGTGAGTGGCCCGGCGTATGTATTATTTCAAGCACAATACCGTTAAAATTTAGAATTTCGCCTCCCTCCAGATAATCAAACTTTTCAGGAAGTTTCAGTGGAGATTTGTAAAAGTTTTCTGCCCACCAGGACGAATCCTCCAGTATAATGCTTTCCCTCCGGTGTATGTAGTATTTTTCGGCGTTTAGATATACTGCGCCGCAAACATGGTCGTAATGGCCGTGGGTGCATATAACCGCCGCTAACCTTCTATCTCCTATTATTTTCCTAATTTCCTGAATTTCCTCATCGTTCACGGTGCCCGGGTCTATAACAACCGCAACTTCATCCCTCAAAAGAATGTATGTGTTTGTGTGAAGTAAACCAACGGTAAGCCTCTTCAACTCAGTACTAACCATCTATGATTACTATGTCGCAAAAATAATTTAAAGTTTTCTACTTAATGCACATACGATTGCTGTGAAAATGATATACGCGAAAAACTCTACAATGTTGATTTCTGCAACACCGCCCTCCTCCACGAAATCTATAGAATACCCCCAGGAGGAATCCGAGGAGGTAACTATTCTTACTCCAAAGATGCTGCCGTTGAAATAGGGTGTGTAGAGGTCAGAGGCGTTGCCTCCGCTAAACTCCCAAAGAACCGTACCGTTTTTATCAAGTATCTGCACATAATCCGACGATGATAAAGAAATATTTTGAAAATGTATTCTGAATGTATTTGAATTTACTTTCCACCATATGGTTCTATCGTAGCCATAAAAATGTGTATGGGGAGAAAATATATTAATTCTTTGCCGACACAATTTTTCTAACAAAGCAATAATTTTTCAAACAAAATATTTTTATATACATAGAGCATTAAGGGTCCGGTGACCGAAATGATTGGAGAAAGCAGGGAGGAAGGAGGGTATATGTCACAGCAGTATCCTCAACAACAGCCGCAACCGCCACAGCAGCAACCCATGCCACCGCAGTACTACCATAGGCCGAAGAGCTTTGAAGAAACTCTCGCCTCAAACATGATGATTTTCATAGCCGTGTTCTTTGGATTTCTGATGATGTTCATAGGAAAGATTCTGCTTCTGTTTGCGACGGGAGATGTTGCGAAGATGGGCTCTGTTCTTATAGCGCTCGGCGCTTTCGTAATGGGTGCACTGCTACTCTTCGCAATGCTCATGAGGAACGATATAAACAGATGGGTAAGGGTTGCAGTCATCCTCTTTGTGATAGTTCTCACGATTTATCTTCTTGGGACCGCCGTGATTGTCGGATTTGGCAATGTAGGATATCCCTAATTTTTCCATTACTTTTATTATGGATGAGTACAGAGCGGAAGATATAATCCTCACGAAATTCTTCGCCGCATATTTTGAAGATATTGATTCTCTGGCATTTGCTGACCTTCATCTTGGATTTGAGAGTGCGATGGCTGAAAAGGGCCTGTTCCTCCCGAAATTTCAGTTTAAATACATCAAGGAAATGGTTGAAAGGTCAATTGAAAAATACGATCCTCGGAGGATAATAATAGTGGGCGATTTAAAGCATCAGTTTTCAAGGAATATGCCGCAGGAGTGGGGTGAGGTAAAGGAAATTCTGCAGATGATTTCCGACAGAAATCCGGTGATAATAAGGGGAAATCACGACAACTATCTCAGAACAATTCTGAATAAATTGGGAATCAAACTCCACGAAGTTTACAGGATAGGCAGGTACACATTTGCTCACGGGCATAGGGCACTGGATGTAAAGGGCTTTCTGGTTATGGGACACGAGCATCCTGCCATAGGGCTCAGGGATCCCGTTGGAGGAATAGCGAAATTTCCCTGCTTCGTTCTCGGGAAAAATTTTCTCATACTTCCCGCGATGAGCGTTTATTCCCTCGGAACGGATTTGATCGCTCAGGATGAACTGCTTACCCCATTGCTTGATATGGAGGATTTGATGGATTCCGAAATAATAGCAATTACAGAAAAAGAAGGACTTATCCCCCTCGGAACCCTGAGAATTCTCCGAGAAAAGTTTTATTAGAAATTTTGAGGTTAGGGTTTCAGGTGATTATATGAGAATTGCGATGGTTGTTCCTCCGTGGATAAAAGTTCCTCCGGAGAAATACGGGGGAATAGAGGAGGTTGTAGCGAACCTCATAGGGTATCTCAGAGAAAAGGGGGTTGGAATTACCCTTTATACTGTAGGGAAATCCAAAGTTGAATGCGAGAAAAAATACTATTATGAGGATGAGATGATAGAGTATTTGGCAAAGCCACCATCTTCCTTTCTGAATGTTGCCCTTACGCACATATCTTTCGCTTACATGGACATAGCGAACGAAAATTACGATTTGGTTCACGACCATTCGTGGAAAGAGGGGCTTTGCTGTAGAAACATGGTTAATATCCCTTTCCTTCATACTATCCACAGTCCGATGGATGAAGAAAATATCAATTTTTATTCGCAGTATTCGCAAAGGAATGATATTCATTTCGTAGCCCTGACGGATTTTCAGAAGAAAAAGTTGCCCGAGTTGAATTATGCCGGAGTGGTTTACAATGGCATAGATACATCCAAATATAGATTCTCCGAAGAAAAAGAGGACTTTTTCCTGTATCTCGGAAGATTCAACGAGAACAAGGCACCGCATATTGCCTGCAAAATAGCGAAAAAATTGAATCTTAGGCTTTACCTCGCAGGCAAGGTCAACGAGAAGGAGGAAAAGGAATATTTTGAAAAATATGTTAGGAAATATTTGAACGACAGAATTGTTTATCTGAGTGAGGTAAGCGAGGAGGAGAAGATAGAACTCTTCTCCAAAGCAAAAGGATATCTGTTTCCCATACAGTGGGACGAGCCATTCGGCATAACCATGGTTGAAGCTTTGGCCTCAGGCACGCCCGTAATAACCTTTAACAGAGGGGCGGCCCCGGAGGTTGTGGAACACGGGAAAACTGGTTTTGTTGCTCAGAGCGTAGAGGAATTCGAAAAATATATTTTCCGCGTTGAGGAAATTTCTCCCAGAGATTGTAGGGAGAGGGCGGAGAAACTTTTCAGCGTGGAAGCCATGGGAAGAGGATACCTTGAAATATACAGGAAAATTCTGGAGGAATGAATATGATTGGGAGAAAAAGAATGGATAAGGATTACTCGTTGTCCGTAGGGAAGGAAGAATTTCTAAGGAAAAATTTTTACGAAACTCTGCTAACTGTAGGAAATGGATACATGTGCGTTCGCGGTTCCCTGGAAGAAGGGGGAAGTGGAGTATACCCGGGAACATACATCGCGGGGATTTATGGAGGAAAGGATGGCGTTGAGATAGTGAATTTGCCCAACCCTCTGGCAATCGCACTGTATATTAATGGAAAATCGGTAAGCAATGATTTTGATATTGATGAGCACAGAAGAATTTTGAACATAAAGCATTCGTCCCTATTCAGAGAAACAATTTTTTCACGTGGTGATTGTAAGATAAGATATCGCTCCTCACGATTCTTGTCACTGAAACACAGACACCTTGGAGGTATGTGGATAGAAATTACTCCCCTTGAGGGAAATGCGGAAATAAAATTGAAAAAATATATAGATACCGCGACCAGAAACGAGCAGCGCCCCATAGGTGGGCCTGTCAAACATTACTCCGTGGAGGAATTCGGCAACGGAGATAATTACATATATGTTAACGCCAGAACAAAAGGTACGGGCTATGGAATCAATATGCTCGTTTACTCCCCCTTCGGAAACTGGAAATACGGTAGCGATGATAAGGGAGTTTATATGGAAACTTCTGAGAGTATATATAAAGGAAGGACCGCAAGTTTCGTATTCCTAATAGCGGCGAGGACCACAAGGGATTCTCTTAGACCATTCAAAGAGAACCTGGAGGATTTAAAATCCCTGTATGTTGAAGATATCTGGGAACTGCACAAAAAAATGTGGAACAAACGCTGGGAATCCTCCCACTTTTCCTCGGAGAATGAGGAAATAGCTAGGGCGGTTAGATTTGATATGTATCATCTGCTGATCGCCGCCAGAGAAGATATTGATGCAAGTGTGCCAGCAAAAACGTATTCTGGGGAATGGTATAAGGGCCACATATTCTGGGATAACGAAATTTACGCTTTTCCGTTTTACGCGACAACGCAACCAAAGATAGCCAGAAATCTTCTGCTTTACAGATACAGAAGGATAGATATGGCAAGAGAGAAGGCAAACAGGATGGGTTACAGAGGGATACTGTGGCCTTGGGAATCTGCAGATACCGGTAAGGAGGAAACTCCGGATACCTGGGTGAATTTTGACGGAAGTATAATACCGGTATACACGCACAAGAGGGAGCAGCATATCGCGGGGGATGTGGCTTACGCCGTGGATTACTATTACCGTGCGACCGGGGATGAGGATTTCATGCTCAGATACGGGGTGGAAATGATATTTGAAACCGCGAGATTCTTCGCATCAAGAGTTGAAGAAAGGGACGGAAAATACGAGATAAGATGCGTGATTGGGCCAAACGAATTTCACAAGTGTGTGAATAACAACTCCTACACGAACTATCTTGCCAAATGGTGCTTGAAATACGCCTACAACCTCTATAAAAAAATGAAAAGCAAACACCCGGGAATTTTGAGAAAACTCTCGGAAAAGATATCTTTGACGGAGAGTGAGGTGGATGAATGGCCGAAAATCGCGGATAGAATAGTTTTCCTTATGAAAGAAAATGGTCTCATAGAAGAATTTGAGGGCTATTTTGATTTGGAGGATGTGGTTATTGAGGAGTGGGACGAGAACGGGATGCCCGTCTGGCCGAAAAATGTTAAGTTGGAGGAAGTGCATAAAACCCAGCTTGTTAAGCAGGCGGATGTCGTTCTTCTCCTCCATTTATTCTCCGAGGATTTTGACGAAAATGTGAAAAGAATAAATCTGGATTACTATGAAAAAAGAACGACGCACAAATCTTCTCTAAGCGTTCCCAGTTACGCCATAATCAACGCCGAACTTGGCCGGTTGGATAAAGCCTACAAATACTTTTTGCGCGCGGTGTACACCGATTTAAAAGATATTTACAAGAACACTCATCTCGGAATACACGCCGCCGCTATGGGCGGAGTATGGCAGATCATACTTCATGGCTTCCTGGGCGTGAGATTTCACGAAGATTATCTAAAAATCTCACCTTCAGTACCCAAAGAACTGGGCAAAATAACCACGAGATTCTTTTACCGCGGAAATCTTATTGAAACGATTGCCTCAGGAAAGAAGATTTCATTAAAAATACTGAAAGGACGCGGTGGTATAGAAGTTAAGTATGGAAAAGATATTCACTTACTCAAAAAAGGTGAGGTGTTGAATTTATGAGCAAAATAGCGATAATTTGGGATGTTGATGGAGTGATAGTGGATAGCCCCCACGAAGAGGCATGGAGAGCTACGGCCAGAATGGAACCTTGGAATGTGGAAGTCACAACCGATTTTTATCTCAAATATGTGGCGTCCCGCCCGAGATACGAGGGAGGAAACAACATACTCAGTTTGCTTGGCGTTTACGATAAACTCGGAGCAAAAACCGAGGAAGAGAGGAGGAAGATACTTGAGGAATTCTGCACAAAGAAAAACAATATGATTGTTGAATTAATAGAAAGAGGAGAGTTCAAACTTTTCAAGGACGCAATAACCCTTGTTCTTAAAGCCAGAAAAATGAAAATACCGCAGGCGGCCGCATCCGCATCCAAAAACGCAAACAGA
>Ga0190313_1001737_pt1 | contig 11424 bp, 11 predicted proteins | sample 4870071011_MG_FD_169989 | JGI IMG/M metagenome (GOLD analysis project Ga0190313, IMG submission 169989) | Hydrothermal vent sediment bacterial communities from Southern Trench, Guaymas Basin, Mexico - 4870-07-10-11_MG | ecosystem: Environmental > Aquatic > Marine > Hydrothermal vents > Sediment ...
GTTCCTCGAGAGATTATGTAATGCAATTGAAACGGCTATAAGTGCTAAGTATGAGGCGAGAGCATCACTTACAACTTATGCGTTCCTGATGTACATTACACCATTATTCATAGCGATTTTGGCGTACTTCACCTCTAGTATGGTGTTAGGTGCTACGGGAATGGCTATGGGAATCCCTCTAGTTAATGTGAAGTTGGTTAAAGAGCTTATATATTTAACAAACGTATTAGCACTAGTTGTAGTTATATCATTAGGAATACTTTTATCCAAGCTTAGAGATCAAACAATATTAAATACATTTCACATACTAGTATTGCTCATAGTCACAATATTTGCTTTTAAAGTCCAAGAAATGATAACTATTCAGATCTTACCCCTACCCCTACCTCGAAGTAGGTGGTTAGCCGTCTAAGGTGAACTTCGTTGCCCGAAGTATTTGAAATACTTGGTAAAAGAAGAATAGCACCCAAAGTTACTGAAATGCTAATTTATGCTCCTTACATTGCTAAGAGTACTCAGGCGGGACAATTTGTTATAGTTATTCCAGATGAATATGGAGAACGAATACCCTTAACACTAGTTGATTGGTCTAGAGATAAGGGATGGATAAAGCTTGTTTTTCTAGAAGTTGGTGTAAGTACTATTAAACTTGGATTAAAACGTATAGGAGATAGAGTATATCATGTTGTAGGACCTCTTGGTAACCCTAGCAAGATAGACTATTATGGTAAGGTATTGCTAATCGGTAAAGAAGTAGCTAATGCTGCATTATATCCTATAGCTCGTGAATTAAAGCTTAAAGGAAACTATATTGTGGCAGCTATTGGTGCTAGGAGTTCGAGTGCGCTAGTATATGAAGATGAGTTAAAGAGTGTATGTAATGAGGTATACATTTCTACAGATGATGGAAGTAAAGGGTTTAAGGGCTATGTATCTCAACTAGTTGATGAGTTATTAAGAAGGAATCCTCATTACGATATTGCTTGGATTATGGGTCCTGCCCCAATGATGAAGGAATGCTCTAAAGTAATTAAAAAGTACGACATTAAAGCATATGCCCGTCTGAATTCATTAATGGTTTGCGGTATGGGTATGTGTGGAGCATGTAGAGTTAGGGTCAGAGGTTCAGTAAAGTTTACATGTATTGATGGACCCGAATTCAACGCTCATGAGATTGAATGGGATGAGCTAATAAATAGGTTAAACATGTATCGTGAAGATGAAAAGAAGGCTCTTCAAATACTACTAAGTAAGATTAAGAGATGAAGATTATGGTTAAGGTTAGACCTAGAGTTCCTATACCTAAGAGACCTATTGATGAAAGAATACGAGATTTCAATGAAGTAGTTATTGGTTATGATAAAAAACAGGCAATAGAGGAGGCAAATAGATGTCTTCAATGCCCATCAAAACCATGTGTTAAGGGATGCCCTATTGGCGTAGATATACCTAGATTTATTAAGTTTATAAGAAATCATGAATTCGAGAAAGCGTATAGAGTTCTAATAGAAAAATGTCCTATGCCCGCTATTACTGGTAGAGTTTGTCCCCAAGAAAGGCAATGCGAAAAAGAATGCATACTAGCCAAGTTGGGTCAACCAATAGCTATTGGAGCACTAAAAAGATTCATATCTGATTGGGCACAAGCACAAGGACTAGAGAAGGTTAGTCAAGAAGAGAAGAGTAGAATTCAAAGGGGAAGGAAAATAGCAGTAGTTGGTTCCGGGCCTTCAGGCATTGTAGTGGCATTAGATTTAGCTAGGCTTGGCTATGAAGTAACAATGTTTGAAGCACTACATAAGCCCGGAGGAGTACTCGTATACGGCATACCGGAGTTTAGATTACCTAAGAAGATTGTTGATGAAGAGTTAAAGTACTTGGAGGAACTTGGAGTTGAAATAAAACTTGGAATAGTAGTAGGTAGGACTATTACATTATATCAGTTGCTAGATGAATATGATGCTGTTTTCATAGGTACTGGTGCTAGTCATCCAAGATTCCTAAATATCCCTGGGGAGAACTTAAACAACATCTATAGCGCTAATGAATTCCTAGTGAGAGTAAACCTAATGAAAGCATACATGTTTCCGATATATGACACCCCAATACATGTAGGTAAAAGAACAGCAATAATAGGCGCTGGCAATACCGCAATGGATGCTGCAAGAACAGCAGTAAGGCTAGGGGCAAATGAAGTGTATGTATTGTATCGTAGAACTAGAAGAGAAATGCCTGCAAGACTAGAAGAGATAATTAACGCTGAGGAAGAAGGAGTAAAGTTCATATTCCTAGTACAACCGATAGAGTTTATCGGTTCTGGTAAGGTAGAATCAGTAAAGTTAATGAAAATGAAGCTTGGGGGACCAGATCATACGGGAAGACCTAAACCAATACCTACAGGAGACATCATTGAATTCCCCACTGACGTAGTAATTAACGCTATAGGATTCCATCCCAATCCCTTAATTCCGCGAACAACACCCAAACTCAAGACGGATAATAAGGGAAGGATAATGACTGACCAATTTGGTAGAACAAGCATAAAAAGAGTATATGCAGGAGGAGATGTAGTTATAGGTGAAGGAACAGTTATAGAAGCTATGGGTCAAGGAAGAAAAGTAGCTAAAACAATCCACTTAGACTTGCTAAGATCTTAAGTACAGAAGACATATATAGTCTAAATTACCTACCAAGCTATTCTGCGGATAAAGGAGAGGATGAATAAGTAATGCTACAAGAATACGAGATATCATATCCATTAACAATATATAGACATGGAGTAAAACTTTGTGAACTAACGGTAAGGGCTAGAACAGATAAAATACATGAAGTAATTAAAGTAATAAGTAGTCACGTTATAATATCAACTACGACCCCTATAGATAAAGACACTCTTATATTTCATGCCTTTATATGCAAAGACGCATTAAACATTATAAAAGATGAATTGAAGAATATAAAAGACATTGAATATGTCATTAGATGTAGCTCGTTAATGGATATGGGCATAGGCATAGCGAAAGCCTTCTTCCCAATACACTTCCTTGGAAGGAGGGGAATACTATTCTCCAACATTGAGTTCATGAAAGCAGTACATAATGTTAGAGCCTTCATGGGGGCAGCAATAGATGCCGTCCTCTACTACCTAGGCTTTCACTACGGATATGCAGTAGCTTCAACTCACTTAGAACTCTATGGGCTTAGGGAAATAGATTTAACAACATTAATAAAGAAGCCTCAATTGCTAAAGAACTTAATAGAATACTTCATGGATCTAGCTAAAGCATCTGGATGGATAAAGTTCGAACTAGTAGGGTATAATCCCCTTACACGAACGGCAGCGTTTAAGGGATATGATTCATGGGAAGCTAAGGCATACTTAGAACTTTATGGAAAATCAGATAGACCAGTATGTCACATTACTAGAGGATGTATTGCAGGTGTAGTATCAGCTGTAGCAAAGGAAAGAGCAGTATGTATAGAAGAAAAATGCATAGCTAAAGGAGACCCCTATTGCTACTTTAGGGTAGAGAAGATCAAATAATAAAGGACGTTAAATTAAACTTATTTTACCTTCAATAACACTAAGTAGTCTTGGAGTGAAATTTTTGTACGAATTAAAATTAACAAAATTTGTTGTAGGACCGCTAAGAACGAATGTATACTTAATTGAACTACAAGAACCAAGAATAATATTGATAGATGCAGGGCCAGGATCATTTGAAAAAGTAATATATTACATTGACCGTTATGGTCAGAGGTTGACCTATATATTATTAACCCATGCACACTTCGATCATATATCAGATGCACAGTTCATAAGAGAAGTTACGGGAGCGAAAATAGTAATGCATTCAAGAGACCTAGAGTTAATAGAGCTCGCCGAAAGCACTTCAAGGATATTTGGGGTACGATGGAAAACAATGGACATAGATCTAGTATTGACTAGTGAAGAAGACATAAAGATAGGGGAATTAGCAATAAAACCGCTCCATACTCCAGGGCATACGCCAGGTTCAGTGTGCTATTATTCAAGAGAAATGAAATGGATATTTACTGGAGATACATTGTTCCATAAAGCTATTGGAAGAACAGATTTACCAGGAGGATCGATAACCAAAATGTATAGTAGTTTAAGGAAGATTCTATCATTACCTAAGGATGTTAAAGTATATCCCGGTCATGGACCTGCATCAACCATAGGCTATGAAATGCGGTACAATCCATACATAAAGTCCATGAAGCTGTCTTGATGATCGAATATTTAAATAACGTGATCATTCACTAGTATTACCAGGGTTTAAATGAATGTAGTAGAATTGCTAAGTCAACTAATTGAAATAGAAAGCGTTAATGATCCTATTAAGGGTATAAAACCAGGCATAGATTGTGCTAAGTACATAAGAGACCACCTAGTTAGTAATGGCTTACCTGCAGATATAATTGAAAGTAATGGATACTATACAGTATATGGTGTTATAGGCAAGGGGAGACCAATAATAATGTTTATGGCTCATTATGATACTGTCCCTGTGGCGCTAGAGGAATGGAACTATGATCCCTTTAAGTTAACTATAGTTAATGAAAAAGGGTTTGGTAGGGGTTCAGCTGATGATAAAGGTAATGTAGCAGCAATACTCGTAGCTTTATCTAAACTTAAAGACAAAGTCAAGGACTTTACCTTAATCTACGCCTTTACCGGCGATGAAGAAGTGGGAGGAGCCGATGGAGCAGGAGTCCTTAGAGATAAACTACTTAAGGAAGGACTAAAGCCCGACTACGTAATTAATGGTGATGGCCAAGGACTTAATGTTGTAATTAGAAGAAGATGTATCTTTAGAGTAGATTTGAGAGTTAAGGAGAGTAAGGTAAGAGTGAAGGGAAGGAAAATAGTTAAGAAGTTTAAGATTAGAACTCCAGTTATAGAGACAAGGCATGCAGCATACTTCATACCCGGTGTTGATACTCATCCCTTACTTGAAGCATCATATTATCAAAGAGTGAATAACCTCTATGTTTCAAGTATTAGGGGAGCCTTCATAAAAACAAATGTACTTCCATCATGGGTTAAAGTTGAATTTGTAGAAGAGGACCCTAATGGTGATGAACTAGAAGTTGATATAGCATTAACTAAATTACTCGAATCACTAATACCTATTGCCAGATGCCCAATTAAAACAGAATTATTTAGCGAATATGGTGTAACTATAACCCCCAACTACTACTTATACGATAATGGCAAACACGTTTTGAGGATAGATATTAGAGCTATGACCACTAATATTAAGCACATTGAAGACGCCTTAAAGCATGTACTGGAGAATATGGAGTTAAAGGCTTATCTTGATATTAAAGGTGGTACAGGATACCTTTATACACCTAGAGAATCTAAATTAGTAAAATCAGCATTAACCATATTAAAGGAATTAGGACTCAAACCCAAGACTATAGAACTTCTTGGAGCAAGTGATTCAAGGTACTTCTCACCGCTAGGTATTGAATGTATAGATATTGGGCCAATAGGAGACAATATTCATGGACCTAACGAATATGTCGAATTATGGTCTCTACATAGACTTACCGAATTTTACGAGAAAATACCAATAGCGTTAAGGAAGGTACATTAACATGTTATTATGTCATGTATTTAACTACATTACTTCGTCCTTGTGATAAAATTTTAGTAACTTTCCTTAACTAACTTTACACCTGTATGTTGCCATGCAAAGGCGAGGCAGACGAGTAATATTCAAGGTAATTAAAAAACCCATGAGATATTGGTATCCTGGAGCTAATGTAGTGAAAGAAATATGGAGAACATATAAGGGTAACTTAAGGCCAGGAGATATAATTGCACTTTCAGATAAAGCTTTAAGCATAGCTTATGGTTCAATATACGATGAGAAACTTATCCATCCAGACCTTATCACTAAGTTCATGACCTATATTGTTTCTAAGATTTTTTGGGCTAAGGTTATGCATTATATGTTTTTAGAAGACACCCTGAGCATACTAACCAGTACTTCACTTAATGTTCTTGCTTCACATAAAAAGCTTTCCATAAAGATAGGTGGGCTTAAACATTTCTTAAAACCTTTATCTGAAGCTGGAATCGACACTACTAATCTTCCATATACTTATGTTTCATTACCTATGCAAAATATTGACAAGATAGTTAATGAGCTAAAGGAACAGCTTGAATTATTATCTTCTATGTCTATTAATATACTTGTCATTGATAGTGATAAGTGTTTTCAGCCAAAAGGGTATAGGAATATAGCATTTGCAACAAGACCAACTAGAATTAAGGGAATAGTAGACTTAGGTGTAATAGCATACTTTATAGGTAGAAAGTTCAAGAAATACTTCATCGAATATCCTACACCCGTCGCGTATACAGGTCCTTGGTTAGGGTTGAGAACTCTACTTAAAGTATCTAAAATAGTCGATGAAAAACGTGAACATGGACTTGGTAGGAATATTATCGAGGTATTAAGGAGGCTAGGTAGGAGAAGCTATGATGAAGTTACATGGAGAGATCTAGGTAGAGTTAAACATTATCCCGCAATAGTTGTACGAATTATAGTAAAGAAATAAGCTAAAGTGAATACTCTTATTCGCGTTAAGTTGATTTTAAGAACAGTCTCTGTACATTCTTGACTACTTTGTATAATGGATGTTCTTTACTTACCTTAACTCCTTCACGCCTAACTACATATCCCAGTAATCCATCAATCATAGCTAATCCAGGAATAATATATTTTGCTCTACGTAGCGGGCCATACATTATGAAATCTGCACCCATAATTCTAAGATATACTGAAATAGCTGTATGTATGCTTGAAACACCTTCCTTTCCAAAAAGCTTTGTAGTAACTACACCTAATACGTTTGCAGGACCTGAACCTGTTGGATAGCCAAGTTCATTCTTAATGTACGTTATTGATGAGGCTGCTATAGTTATTGTAGCTATATCAAGCACTATTGAATCTATTAGTATTTTTGCTGCATTTACTTTCTGAGCCATAGGCAGCAATACTTCTTTAACTACCTTGAGCTTCTCCGCCAAGGATAAGAAGGTTGAAGGATTACGAGGATCGTAGGCTAATAGTACTACGGCTTCTATTCTATTATTTTTAATAGCATTTAATTCCTCGTCTGGCATTCCGGGGTATATGCCATTAGCTATAGCCTTAACATGTAAACCTAATTCGCTTACAAGCTCATAACCTCTAATGCGTGCTTCAGGCGAAACCCCATCAACAAATATTAATCCATCGTATACGTCGGAAATGAATGGTATATATTTCTCCATAGCTTTACCTGTAGTTGCCACAACATCTATAGCGCAAGGTATACCATACTCTCCACATACTTGCATAGTCGATTCTATTTCATTTTTAGTAGCTTTCTTATCAAAAACTCCTTCATTATGATTCATTACTTTTCTATCTCCATGGTAAAATAAGCTGCCAATAAGAAGTGTGGGGTTTTCTCCATAGCCTCCTATCTCAACGTTATATAGTTTATATCGCTTTAAACCACTCTTAAACTTAATTGGTTTTAATGAATTAACGTTAAGGGGAAGCAAATGTTCATCCTCTGAATGCTTATTACTTCTTAATGTATGGTCCTGTTAGTAACTTACCATATTTATTAACATACTCTGTGCGATACTTTTTTGCTTCTTCCGCCTTTCTCTTGATGAACTTCATTAGTAACTTGAGCTTCTTTTCTTCAATAGGCTTTACTTCCAATAATCCTTGATTAATAGCTTCATTTAGAGCATTTTCGCCTTGAGTTGTCGTGACTATAACTGTACTCCAACCTTTTGGCGAACCAATGCTACCTACATTTATATCAGCATACATTGATATAAATTCAGGACACTGCTTACACGCTGGTCTAAGATTTTGAGAAGCCTTATCTAAAGGATATTCATAAGATTTACCATTCCTTGTTGTGAATATAAGCTTAGCTTTTATATCCATTCTAACTACATCACTCGGACTTAAGCCAAGTTCATTAAATATCTTTTGAATACATTCCCACGTAAAGTTATGTGTACAGAATAGCCCTATCCTTAACTTAACTTTATTCACATGTCTAAGCTTCATTTCCTTCATCTTCTCTAATGCTCTTATCTGACATGGAACACCTACCACAGCTATCGAATTTACCTCCTTCTTTGTAAGAGCTTCTTTAAGCTTCATTAATGATGGTGCGTATACGTACTTAGTACCTGATGCTTCTATAATTTCATCTTCACTACTTGTTAAAATGGGTAATGGCTTCCATTCATCGTTTCTCTTAACTACTATAGCTGAATCAATAATCTTAGATCTTAGACAAGCTACTAATATGCTTGTAACAGCACCTCCATCCTGAGCTCTCTCTAATATACTTTTATCTTTTGAGCGAGCAACATATATGGCAATAGGCTTGATTTTCTCATTTAGTTCATAGAGTTGTTCCGGTATTCTAAGTTGAGGACACGTTTGCATACATAGTGTTAACTTGCATTTATCACAATGAGTTGATGATCCCACCTTTGGTGTACTTGGGGTATCAGGACTGTAGGTTAGGTTATTGAAGGGGCAAACGGAGAGACAAGCACCGCAAAATGAGCAGAACCCTAGCTCAATGCTTTTAGATACGTTCTTAAACTCTATTTCTGACACAACTATCAGCCTATTTAGTGAGTAGTCATTAGAGTATTTAACCCTAATTATAACCATGAGTTTCATTAAAGAATTAATGCCCTGTCTCTACCTAATTATCTTCTCACCTTTAGTTAAGGCGTACAAGCTTATACTTGTAGCAACTATGTCAGCTGAAGCACCGGGGTTAATTTTCTTAGTACTTAACTCTTTATCAAGTTCTTTCAGCAACTTAAAACCTTTAGGATTACTCGAGCCCCCTAGTCCAAGTATTTCATGGGCTTTCGTAGATATGTATTTCATCGCCTCTACTCCTTGTTTTCGTACAACTAAAGTATCCATGACGTTAGAGAGAACATATAGGAAAGTATCTATGACTGCATAATTCCAGTCAATACCACACTTTAACTTTTCTCTAAGGAACTTCATAGCTTTTAAAGTAATAGGATACGCATTAACTACTTCACTACATATTAAGTCAAATTTAGATGAAGCCACCAATATATCCCATAATCTTACATTGTCCTTCATTAGCTTTTTTGCATAATCTCTTGTAAATACATTTGGAAGGTCTTCCGTTTTGTCTTTGCGAGAAAGATATGAGGGCTTAATGAACCTAATAGCTTTATAAAAGTATATCGCATCGAAAACTGTTGAGTATTCCTTTATTAGAAATGAAGCTTTTTCCACCACCATAGAAATATTCATTCTTAAATCTTTCGATTTCCTCAAATAGTTCCCAATGGACAGCGCAATTGGTGAAAGTAGCGTTGCTGTACCTAAACATGTATTTCCTCCGCCATGAATTTCCATAGAACTCCTAACAATACCATAAACTATATCCCCAATTACTACTTTACCGTACTTTCCCCTAATCCCTCTTCTTATACATTTAGCCATGAAAGGAACAAATACCAAACCTGATACCATGAAATCCTCAAAACGGGTATCGGGAAAATCTCTTAACCTATGAACATTACCCGGCTTAGGATAAGCAGTTGCCTCTAGTATAGGACCTATACTTAATAATATTGAGAGTTTAGTTATTGACATAGTTTTACCTTAATTTACATTAATTATTTAAATAACCATTTCTCCTTAGGCATGTATATGTCGTTGAACCCACATTCTTCGCACTTCTCGTAATCTACTCCTCTAACTATAGCAAATGGCGTGTTCTCTGCTCCTTGACCTATAACGAGCTCTGCTGCTGATGCTATTTCATCAACTATCGCCACCCTAGTAGTCCTCATTAAGTATCCATTCCTATCGGGCTTACTCCTGTAATCTCTATAAGGATTTATTCCAGAAAAACCAATAGCTAAATTAACAACACCCATCCTAAATGGCCTTCCATAAGTATCCGTTATAATAACCGCTACATCAACGCCCAAGACCTCCTTTATGGTCTTTCTAATCCTCTTTGCAGATTCATCAGGGTTTTCAGGTAATAAGACAACATTTCCCTCACCACCAGCATTAGACCTATCTATACCTGCATTAGCACAAACTATTCCATGCCTAGTTAAGGTAATTATATGTCCATCGCCTATCTTCAAGACCTCCTTAGCCTCCCTTAGTATCGATTCAACTAGTCTAGGATCCTTATTTACCATTTTAGCTATCTCTAACGCCTTTTTTGATGGACGTACTCTATTTAAGTTAACAACTCTTCCCTCAGCTTTAGATACAACTTTATGTGTTACTACAATTACGTCTCCATCACTAATTTCTATACCCATCTTCTTAGCTACTTCAATAATAATCCTTCCTATATCATCTCCCCTCTTAATCTCTTTATCGTAATATAAGCCTATTACCTCTATCTTCCTCATAAGCACACCTAGTTCTTTAATGGACCTTCTTCCAAGTACTCCTTAACAACCCTAACTATACCCCTAATTACAGCTGGTATTTTAGAGCCAAAATACCTTAAATTACGCTTTAACTCAAGAGCAAACGCTTCAATTCTTGGAGGATCACCGAAGAATCTAATAAATGCGCCCCCAGAAAATGGGTAATCCACATTAACTCTAAACCCTAAACTTCTCAAGTACTCCATTACCCTACTTACTAATTCTCTTGAAGTGGTTGTAAAATTACCTGTTGAAATACATATATCTGGCCATTTCTTTATATTCTTCATTCCATGTAAATCAATTATGACCCTTATATTCTCTTCATCAACTAATTCACGTACCCTACGCCATAGAGGCGTAAGCTTCGCATAAGGCTTATTCAAGTTATAGTCTGGTAGATTTACATTTTCTGGTTTATCTACTTTACTTATAGTTGGTAATACAGCCCATGTATTCTCAGCTATAGCAGCCTTAAACGCTATTTCCCAAGTATACATATCTACAGCTGAATAATAATTTAAGTCAAGATCTCCTCCATAAGCTTTAGAATTTCTCCTGATAATTACTACAAGGTCTTTAAACAAATCAGTGCCAAAACCATGTAGTGCCGTCACCAACACGGGGTATTTTCCTTTAACCTCAATATATCCCTCAAGAACCTCTAAGTTCATTTACCAGGCACCTCTCTATAGCCCTACACGTAAACTCATTAAAATAGTTGCATGTTCCAAACGTCTTAGCATTCAAAATATATATTTGTGGGCTACATATACTAATACTACAGGCTAAAATAAACCAAAAATATTCTATACAAGAAGGTGTTCTTCGTGAAGATAGGTAATGTATTAATAGAAGACACATTCGCTGAAGCGTTTCCAATGTATGCTACAAGAATAATAATAACT
>Ga0190313_1001738_pt1 | contig 11419 bp, 24 predicted proteins | sample 4870071011_MG_FD_169989 | JGI IMG/M metagenome (GOLD analysis project Ga0190313, IMG submission 169989) | Hydrothermal vent sediment bacterial communities from Southern Trench, Guaymas Basin, Mexico - 4870-07-10-11_MG | ecosystem: Environmental > Aquatic > Marine > Hydrothermal vents > Sediment ...
ACCCTCATGCTACGACCATACTAGGGGGAGGTTTATACCGGGGTTTCCGAGGGAGCTTGAGGAGAAGATTAACGAGGCTGACTTGCTGGTTTTGAGTACTGATGAGATACTGATTTTCAAGGAGTACAAGGTGCCAATATTGTATGTCACGCATTTCCCTACCTTGGCTCCGCCTAAGACCCCGGGGCCTATAATCTGTAACAGCTACTACACTAGGAGGCACATCTACTACTGTTGGGGCCGTGAGTGGTTTATGGCTGCTGACGTGGTTTACCCGCCTCTACCATCAGAGCTATACCATTATCACCGTGAATGGTACCGCCGCAAGATAGATGTAATATTCTATGAGAGGCTAGTATCATATAAGACTAAAGGGTTCTATGAGTATAAGAGGCTACTCTTAAGGGCTAAGCCTGATGTCAACATTAAGGTTATGGGTGTAAACTGGGATAACAGTGTGAAACCGGACTATGAAAGCCCGGACTTCAAGACCGTGCTTGAAGTCTTGGTTAACTCCAAGGTTTACATCAAATTCTATGATAAGGAGCACTTCGGGATAGCATCCGCTGAGGCAATGGCCTCCGGCTGCATACCTGTACTGCCAAAGGGTGACTATGGTACACTGGAGATATTACCCTTTGAGGCTAGGAGGAGGCTAACCTACGTTGATATACCGCATGCTGTGGAGAAGACCTTGGAGATACTTAGGGATATTAAGGGTTATGATGCGTTGAAGAAGAAGATAGGCAAACACGTCAAGGAAGTCCTCGACATGGAGAGGGCTAAGGAAAAAATAAAGTGTATTCTTGAAACTCTACCCTTCTAAGCTATTAGTCCTCTGATATTTGTAGGTCAAGCCTTATACTTATCTTTCTAGCCACTGTATCAGTGTTATCACATTTTATTATTATTCTGCCGCATGGCCCTAGGAGTGGTAGGTCGAACTCTTTTGGAGAAGCATAGGTGCCTATCTGGTATGTTCCTAGGTTTAAGGTTACAACCTTCTCCCCGTAGACTGTGAGCTTAATGTTCTGTATGCCGGTTTCAAAGTCGTAGCCTAACGCCCTAATCCTCAAGACCATTCCGTCGAATTTCAGGTCACTAGGTATATCAGTGTCAGTGTCTAAGACTGTAACATTTTCTGAGCTCGCTGCTACACTAACCTCCTTTATTATTGGGAGGTATAACCCCCTTAAACCTGAATCCCTATGGACTTGTTCTGCATACTTCTCCACGGCCTCTCACCCTCCTTTAATCTCTTCTACTACGCCAGCGAATAGTATGTAGACTTTCACTGTAAACTGGTATGGGTTTCTAACCACGACATCAAATTTCTTGCCGTACTCTAGGTTGAACCTAACCCACCTTCCATCAGGCCCTATATCCTTCGCTTCAACAGTGAACAGTGGCTTCTCGTTGATACGTGGCTGTAGGAGAACCTTCGGTAACGCTTTTACCTCTATCCTTCTAATCTTGTGTATGAATCCCTTGCTAGCCTCGATACCGGGTATTGTCACTGGCTTCTGCTCCGTCGCCGATAGCGTTGTCTCCACAACCCAGATTTTCGACTCTCCAGTCTCTGAAATAGGCTCGCTCACACACACTCACCATGAGAAGTCTGGTTTGGGAGGGTAAAAAATGTTTGGGTTAGGTTATGTATAATCCACTATTCAATGTTATGTTGGTGGGGTGATCTTGATGTTGCATACGTCTATTGTTACTGTTGTTGAGGAGCCTCCCTCAACCTCTACTGTTATCCTCTTACCGGGTAGTACTATGATTGGCCTTGTTAGGTCTATTTGGCCGTTCTCGCTCTTAGCGATGGAGTCCATTGGGCACTTGAATACTGGTCTCTCATCTAGCTTGACTACTAGGGTTCCACCATTTGATGCTGTTGCCTTGACAGCGTAGACTACACGGGCCTCATTTGTTGGTAGAACGTAGTCTATTACTGTGCCGGGTATGCTGGCACTCTTAAGGAAGTCTAATCCCTGATTCCATGGCTGCGTTACCTGTGCACCCTTGGCGATGTAGATTTTCTGTCCTACAGCGGCAGCAGCATACTCGATAGCGTTGATTAACTCCTTGCTATATGAGTCTTTTAGGAAGTAGTTTGAGGTGAACCTCATCTACTTCACCTCCATATCCTTCTGGCTAGGAGTCTGAATGCTACCGTTATTGATGTGGTGGCCTTGTTCTGTACTTTGACGGCGAATCTCTCACCGGGAGCTAGTATACGTGGCATGAATGTTACTATCTGCTCTGGCTCCTTGGCCAATAGATCGCCTGTGGTCTTGAATATTGGCTTCTCATTATGCTCTATTGTGATGTCGCCTACGTTTGATAGGTCGCTTAGTATTTGTAGGCCGTAGACTACTGCTGACATGTTGTCTGGTACCTTCTCAACATAGAATACTGTGCCAACACTTGAGGCTGCAACGCTTGCTGAGCCCTGAGCGTCATTCCAGTTCTCATCGTACCTGTAGCCGGGTACTAGGCTCTTAGCGATCTCGATAGCCTCCTTTAGATAGTGTTCTACAACATCTGTTGGAACATAGCTCATGGTTTCACCCTTACTCGATACTATCTTTTTGTGCTAGAGTATTTAAATATTGTAGCACACTAGGTAGATAGTGAGGGAGAGAGAATGACTAAAACAACAGGTGTAGGAGCATTCACAGGTATGGTGATAGGTGCATTACTAATGCTACCACTAGGCCCAATATACGCCCTAGCAGGGGGACTACTCGGTGCAATAATAGGTGACTATCTCGAATACGAATACCACTCGAAAAGGGGGAGAGAGGTATGCCCTCCGTGAACATCTATATTAGAAAGAGCATATACGATAGGCTGGTGTTATACTGTAACCTTAAGGGTAAAAGGATGGGCCAGTTGATAAACGAGCTTCTTGAGAAGGGTCTCAGAGAGTTAGAAAAAGAAATAGAAGTTCCCGGAGTAACCTCTTAAAATATTTTTATTTTTTAGGCTACTATTCCGGGTGCCTCAACAGGCTTATGCACTGATGCTGGTATCTCGCCGCCGGGTATCCTCTCGGTCTCTACACGAGCCTTCATTGCGAATGCCTTTCTAGTGGCCTCGGCCATTCCAAGCCATTCCTTCATCTTGTACCCGAACTCTGCACCCTTAGCCTCCGGTGGCCCGAGCAGCCACTTTATGACGTCGGTTCCAATGCTTATTGCACTGCCTATTCCGAGGCTTGCTAGTAGGAGTTTAATGCCTGCACCAACCTTTGCCATGGCAGCTATTGCGAAGAATATTGCTCCGACAACTATCTTTGTTAGAATGCTTACCGCTGTAGCCTTCCATCCCCTAAGCCCTATGGTTTTGGCGACTAGGTTTGCTGAGAACTCGCTAACCCAAACGCCTAGTGCTCCGCCAACAGCTACTGTTGCAGTCTCCTTACTGAAGTAGTCTGGTATTGTTATGCCTACTTTTTCACCCTTTACTAACCCGAATAACATACCCTTTCACCGATAGTAATATTTGTTAGAATACTTTTAAACTATACGTCTATAGATTCGAATATACAAGGGTAAAAAAGGGGGGTAGTAACATTAGATTATAGCTTTTTGTATCTTTTTATGTCATTTTTGTTCTTAGCGTTATATTTATAAGTCTTCAATTGGAGGAATAGCATATACTGAGCCTGATGAGATAATGAGGGCTATGAGTCTTCGGGTGAATCCAAGTTCACCGATGGCTCTGGGGATTACAGAAACCTCTCTGGAGCCGTAGGTGGGCTTGGAGGATAATAAACCGTGATGAACCCTCCGTAGCATGTATAGAAAGATATAATTTGATACACAAAGCTACGGAAGAGGTGAACGGTTTACTTTTTGCCTTTACCGAAAACACGGACACCCATCTTGACCAGTGCAACAGTGGACTTCAGTATTTTGTCGGCGAATTCATCCCTGAACATGTAAGTGTACATTATTATGCCGTGTGGCGTTTTAAGCCAGTCGTAAAAGGCCTTCATAACAACTATTGGCTTCCTAGTCTTAGCCATGCGTATGAAGTAGTTTACCGCTGTTAGAACCTTTTGTTTACGCTCCTCCTCAGAGTAGCTGAGGAACCTCTTGAGGCAGGCAATGTACTCTTGACGTATATCCTCCGGTACCTTCTCCGCAACCTCCTCCACTATCTCCTCTATCTTCACTTGTGACGGCTTCTCCTCAGGCTTCTCCGGCTTAGGCTCGGGCTTAGGTTTAGGCTTAGGCTTAGGGCTGGGCTTAGCCTTGGGCTTGGCCTCTCCCTCGAATTTTTCGAGATGGGACTTTGGCACCTCTATGAACTCTTGGCCCCTAAGCTCTGCTAGTGGCTTACCCGCCTCCTCAAGCTTCTTAAACTTTGTTGAGAGAGTTGACTTGGGCACCTTATACTTCCTCGAAAGGTATGATAGTGTCTTCCCACTCTTGTACTCTATGTACACGTCCACTATGTCAACCTTTACCATCTCATCCATCGGGCTCACCCGGTGAACACTTTTTTCACCAAGTCTACTGCCTTACGGTACTCCGGCTTGATAGCGTTCTCTATTACGACTGTAAGGTCTAGCTCATGGTATTTTAGTAGGCTCGCTAGAACCTCAGCATCATGCTTATTATTCACTTGGTTGGCGGCCTTGTAAAGCCAGTCTAGGAACATGCCTGTCACCTTGTCCTTCTGCTCTTGCGAGAGGTATGGCCATAGCTCGTAGACTGTTGGGGGCTTGGGAACGGGCACGGCGGCTCACCCTTCATATCTTTAGCTCTTCGGGTAGCTCAGCCGAGGACTTGGACTCCTCCTTTGATATGAGTGGTATACCCTCCTTCAACGCTAGGGCTGTGCCGACGAGCTTCTCTATCTTCTCGAAAACTGGCTCTATGACTCCACGTAGGAAGTCCGGGTGAGCCCAGTATGGTGCCTCACCCCTGTACTTCAATGGCTCTATGCTGGTGGTGGTGTAGTATGGCCTCTTCTCCGCCTCACCAGTTATCTTCTTAACCTTCTCTATGACGTTTGCTATTCTATCAAGCATCTCCTCAACGCTAACCGGCGTGCCCGGAGACTTCTCAAGCTTCTCAACGACTTTCCTAAGCTCCTCTATGGCCTGTGTTATCCTATCCTCCCTCCTCCCCTCAATAAGCTTGGTCATGGTGTTCTTGAGCTCGTCAAGCTTGGATATTAGCAGGTCTTTCGCCTGTGTTGGAGCCTCACTCCTAGCAATCTTCTCCCTAAGCTCGTTGAACTTTGAGTCAATGTACTCTCTGAGCATATCGTACTTTGTTTTCTCCTCCTTCTCACGCTCCCTCTCTTTAATCATTCTCTCAAGGTTGTTTAGTCTCTCCTCAAGCTTCCTAGCCCACTCGGGCACCTGCTGCTGCACCTGCATACGCTGCATACGACGCATCTCCATCCTATCCATGAGGTCTGTTATGATAGCATACGTTACCAAAGTATTCATCGGGTTCTCGCTCTGCGATAAAGCCTTAACAATGTTCATGAGGTACTGGTCTTGCGTAGCATACCTCGCAGCAGTAGCCAAGTCTTGAACCTTACCTGATAGTGGTGGTTGCTGATAATACTCTGGCTCGGGCACAGTCTGGGAAGTGTACTCCTCGTATGCTCTTGCCTGAGATTTTACCTCCTCCAACTGCTTGGTAACCTCCTCTGGTGATGGGGGCTTGGGTTCTTTTTGATCCTCCTCTATTGCGGGTTTACCACGCTCACCCATAAGTTTTCGCCTCCAACTCCATACGTTTTATCTCCTCATACTTCCTATCAAGGTAGGCTTTTATATCTGCTATGAGCTTGGGGTTAAGCTTTAAGCCGAAAAGCCTGCACAGTATGAGCCTATCAAGAAGCTCCAATAGTGCCCTCATCTCAACCTCAAGCTTGTAGGATGGTGTTGCCCTCGGCAGAAGCTCCCTTATAATCTGGTTCTGCCTGTTAATAATGCCGATAAGGTATGATATTGTATCGTAGACTGCCTGCACGAGCCTAGGGTACTCGTGGTAGAGCTTACGGCACTCACGAATATACTGCTCAAGGGTGATACCGTACTTTGCTGCGTCAAGCCAGTAGGATTGGTAGACGAATCTACCTATATTGTAGAATAGCTCCGTCCTACTAACCGCCTCACTAGAGGCTAGCTCACTAATCTTCCTCAATGTGTCACGCTCCGGCCTCTTAACAGCCTGCGATTCAACAGTCCTCTCGGAGAGCTCGCCGCCGCCGAGAAACTCCCTCTCAAACTTCGACAGCTTACTCTTGAGTGTCGCCGGCGAGATACCGAGCTCCCTTGCTAGGTGGGTTAGCTTCTCACCCTTCTTCCAACGCTCGTAAACCGTCATTAGGAAGGCCGGGTCATCAAGGTCAACCGTCACCGCCGCCACCTCCAGCCACTTTCTCAAGTATCTCACGGCACACATGCTTTAATAGCTGGTTGTAGCTTGAGTGTCCGAGCATGTTCTTCACCTTCAGCAGTAGCTCCTTGGTTTCACGGTCAACGCATACCGTGGTATACTTATTTGAGGGCACGTGTTATCTCACCTGCAACCTTCTGGATAGCCTCAAGAACTCTTTTGGTGTAGGTTGGTAGCTCCCTAGCGTTACTAACGAACTCATCAAGCATCTCCACGGGTGGCTCACGAGCCCTCTCCATCTCGAAGAGTATAGCGTCGAGGGTGCTGAGGAAGGCACTTAAATCCGCTATTGCACTACGGGCCTCAGCTATCAAACGCTTATCCATATCCTCCACCATCTATAGGTGTAAATATACGAGACTATATAAACTATTCCACATATAACCTTAAGCATACCTCCCTGTACTGGCACCTACGGCACTTACCGCCAGACGGCTTAACATCTGGTAAGGCATTGCATAAGATGTATCTCACCATTTCATCTAGGTGCTTACGGAAGAGCTCCATACACACGTTAGGGTCTACTTGGACAACCCCGTTACGGTAGTGTATCAGGCAATCAGACACCTTTAATCCTCTACTCTCCAGTGCTAGAGCGTAGCCGCCGACCTGCACCATGTCAGAGGGCCAAGCAGTCTTATTACGCCTCATACGGCCACTCTTATACTCCACCACTGTAACAGAGCCGTCATCATTGCTATAGTAGTTGTCTACTCGGCCGTGAACTATGACTTTCGCCTCCGGGTACTCAAAGGTTAAGATAACCGGGTCTTCACATACACCCTCCGCCCCAAACTGCATAAGGAAATGCCATATTTTGCCTAGGAGTATCCTTATCCTTCTGAGTAGTGGCGGCTTAGCCTCCAGCCACCTATTGAGAAATGGCCTTGCCTTACAGTAAGCATAGCTTGACACATCCGTTACGTAAAGGTGTATCTCCCTCAAAACGGGAACCTCCTCCTAGGCTTCTCCCTCATCTTCTCCACTTCTCTTTTAAGCTCGTTAATGCTTGCCTCAAGCTTGAACAGTTCCACACGGAGCCGCTGCACGTTAACATTTACCTCATCGAATTTGCTGCAAACATCCTCCATGCTGCTGACTAGCCTGTCAAGTGTCCTCTTCAACTTTTGAAGCTGAACCACAAGAGGCTCCATGATACTTCACCTTCAAGTGAGATATGATATTATACGCTTGAACCATGTGGAGCTTGAGGTTCTGGAGGAAACCGAAAATCAAGGCCAAGTCCGTGAAGTCATACCTCCGCATCGCAAGCTCGCAACGTAGGTTCTTCATCATTTCAGAGATTTCACCATCAACCCTTCTTGTGAAAGCCTCGAAAGCCTCTATTAGATTCTTCCTTTCACCTTTATTTCTCTCTCCCATACCGTGTCACCGTTAACCTTCACACCCATTCTTATAGTGCAGCCTTTCTCGAAAGCCTCAACCATCCTTGACAATGCATAGATGAAGGCCCTTAATGTTAAAGGGATATCCTCGTGCACGGGGTTCACCAGTTATTTCATCCCCCACTTGAGGATATAAACATATCTATATATAATACATTATTATAATATTTATATGTGCTGCATCATAAGGAGAGGATGGGTGAAGACATGGCCGGTGAGGAGCCCGAGTTCCTAAGGTGGTACCGTAACTACGTGAAGTACTCGACACTAGTTTACCTACTGGTGCTAGCCGGGTACGGACTCGTAAAACTCTACTACTGGCTGGCCTCTAGGCGTAAGTGAATGCGTCTAAAAATGGGAGGCAGTCATGTGGGAATAGGGCTTCCAACAGGTTAATAGTTGGGTTAACGGTAGAGTAAACCATGATTAAACAGAAGAAGCTAATCTACAGTCTAGAATGGGACTACATTATAATACTTGACGCTTGCAGAGTAGACTCATTCACAGACCTGTACCCGAGATTCCTAGATGGAGAACTATGGATAGTTGAAACCGAGGGCCCATGCACGATAGAGTGGGCTAGGAGAACCTTCACCAAACCATTAAACGTGGTGTACTACTCTGCAAACCCATACGTAAACTCAAAGGTTAAACTGAAGGGCTGGCTGGCAAGAGACTACTTCAAAAGAGTAGTAGACCTATGGCTGACATGCTGGGATACAAGCTTAAACACCGTGCCACCATGGCTAGTGAACGAGAGGATAAGAGTGGACAAGCCGAAAAGTAAAACAATAATCCATTATGTGCAACCACACGGCCCATGGATAGGTGAAACGAAACTACAGCTACCAGCACTAGCAAGGAAACCAGAGTTCCAGCGTAGCCCCGGAGACATAATAGCAGAGATGATAGAGAGGGGGGAGCTAACAGAGGAGAAGCTTAGGAGAGCCCACTGGGACAACCTAAAACTAGTACTAAAATACGTGACAGAGTTGACAACAGTACTAGAGGGCAGAATAATAGTAACAAGCGACCACAGCGAATGCCTAGGAGAAAAATACAATAGTAGAAGAATATACATCCACCCATGCATAATGGACTTCAAATTCCTAAGAACAGTACCATGGCTCATAGTACACTAGTGGTTGTCAATCATGCCATAGTCTTACCGTTCTCCGCCTACGGTCGCAAACGGTATCACCTAGGGCAGGCCACATGGTACCATACGTCCGGCCTCCACGGTAGAAAGTCAACCGAGACATTTATGTAGCCGGAGCCCCCGCAGCGTGGGCAAATCTGCCATCTTTTCCCATCTGGAGTGGGGATTACACCCTTACCCTTACATAGTGGACATGGGACTCTAACCGCACCCCTAGGTATGGCCATGTCTTCCACCTAGACGTCATGGAATATTTCAGCCCTAAGAATGTACCATACGAGGATGAATAGCTGAATAATATACAAGACTACTACGAGCAACGGCTTGTAGGGGCTACCGCCCAAGAGGAAGTCTGCAACACCCATGCTGATGGCTAGGAAGCCGAGGAAAACCATAAGCGTGAGGTAGAAGCCCACTAGCAGGCGGAGTAGACGGTTCATCCTTTAACCTCGATACATCTAACAGCATGCTTCATAACTAGGATTTTACGGTTGCCATCCTCAAGCCAGAACTCGTACTTACACTCACTAGTAACCCTACCCTCATCAATACTGCCATCCATGTAGACTACTACAACATTTTTTCCTACAAGCCTTGGTATGAAGGAGTCAACCCTACCCTTACCCTTACTCTTACCTTGCTTCTGCCTTTTACCCTTATTTTGCTTGACACTCTTAGCCTGCTTACCGGGCTTAGGCTGCTTCTCCACCCTAGCCTCCCCCCTAGCACTAGCCGGGGGAACAAACTTTACGAGATGGGATACGTCGACACCACCCAAACCATACACCATGATAAGTGTAGGGCCACCTTGAATATATAAACGTTTCTATAGATGAAAGCAATAAAAACTGTGAAGGCAGAATAATAGATGGGTGACAGCATGAAGAAGGTGGAGTTCAAGCCAGAATGGATAGAGGAACACGGGTACTCATCAAGGGTTATACTGAGGTTGAGGAAATGGAGGAAATAATAAAGAAGATAATAGAGTTAATGGCCGACGTATACAACGACCTGAGAGAGTACACCACCCGAATACTTAAACCACCATATAGAAGTGAGGTAGCAGAGAACGTTATAAAGCTACTGGAGAACCCCGGAAACACCTACATAGTCTACTATGACAAGCAGCCTGTACTAGAGTTCTGGAGAAGCCCAGACGGGAGAGTAGGGTACACCTCAATACATGCTACAACAATGAGTGGAGACCTGATAACTAATGGTAGAAGGGTGCCAGCAAAGATAATAGTGTTCTTCAAGACATGTAAGTACATGGATAAGCCGGAGCTAAGACTATGCGTAGCACACGAGCTAACCCATGCAGCAGGCTACCACGAGCCAATGGCCGAGCGTATGGAGGAAATACTGACAACATGGTTCAAGTGCAGATACCACAGAGTAAACCATGAAAAGCTATGCAAGGTAATGACGGAGCTATACGAGAGAGGGGAACTAGTAGACTACGTCATGGACTTCATACTGGGAGTGGTGAAGAACCCACTAAGATTCTACAATGAAATATGGCTTGAAGCAGTAAAACTAGCAAAAGTACTCACATGCCGACCCTAGAACCAGTCACCACTATCGTACACTAGTATTCTCTTAGGGTGAAGCTCTTGACGCACCTTAAATGTTATAAACTGTTATAGATGACTGACCCCTGAGACGGGTGAACAACCACACCACCTACTTGAGCTTACTGAAAACCCTCTCGACATCCTCAAGGTGGTGGCCCCTGCAAATGCCGAGGGGCCGGCCGTCAACGTACACTTGAACCTCGAAGCCACGGTTAACGAGGCCCCTAACCCTCCTCTCAGCCATGTCAACCTTGAAGTACCTCTCACAAATAGTCCTAGACACCACCATACCGCCAACCCTATACACGTAGCAAAACACAATCGTAATAGCCGGCACAACCGTCCACCAAGAACTAAAGCGAGAAATAAAGATAAAAACTTAACCGATGAGAGAAAAGAATTAAAAACCAAAACACACAATATATACACCTAGGCGAGAGAAAATGACCTTCTATCACACTTACAAGAAGACAAGAAGTCATAGGCCGGTGAACCCCGGCCATGTTCAATGTTCAATGGTGAACATTGAACATGTTCAATATCGAATATTGAACAGTTTATGTACGATGCAGAGTACACAGAGGCCTCAGAGGTGTTCATGGTGAACATGGATTGTTCTGATTTAAAAGGTTTTCGCTTGATAGACCCGGAGAGGGTTATTATTTTACGTTGTTCAAAGGAGGCCGACCAGCTCCTTAATAAATGTGGACTCTACATGTCATACTATGGAGTTGCAGTTGACCCTAAGCCTCTTAGAGGTTGTATAGTATTTCTAGCATATCGTGCCTCAACTAGAACAATAATTGAACTTAGACGAAAGGGTGCAATTGTTGTTTCATGGCCCTCAAT
>Ga0190313_1001740_pt1 | contig 11415 bp, 15 predicted proteins | sample 4870071011_MG_FD_169989 | JGI IMG/M metagenome (GOLD analysis project Ga0190313, IMG submission 169989) | Hydrothermal vent sediment bacterial communities from Southern Trench, Guaymas Basin, Mexico - 4870-07-10-11_MG | ecosystem: Environmental > Aquatic > Marine > Hydrothermal vents > Sediment ...
CGTATAACTATTGAATTATGCGACGCCAGATCATAGATTTTTACAGAAAAAGTGTTGCCTCGTGATGATTTTATGAGATTTAACTGAATTGTTCCATCATTTTTCTGAATGCTCAAATTTCCTTCCACCTGCCACCCCTCAATTTTGTTATACTTGTATGCCTTCCAAAAGAACGCATTTATCGTGTTGAATACATAATCACTATCAAACGTGTACATGACCTTACTCATATGACGATAAGTTAATATACTCCCATTGCAAGTATTTTTCATTAGTGCTTTCCTCCCCGCTGGTTTTCCCCTTTATTGATTGCTCATGATATCCTAACCTATCTAATTATTATGGCCATAAACACATAAATTAATTACTACGCAGCAGAACTCTCTTTACCTACTGAAGAGTGTTTTGTACTCAAAATTTTTGCTACGTAACATTTCATCGATTGACCTCTGTAGAGTCCACGATATTTCCATTCTTTTATTTTTTTCAATTTAAGCTCTTCTTCACATCTTTTTACTAGAAGTTTTGCAAGTGAGCAGTTACTTCCAGCAGCAATAATATAAAATACGTCAAACTCTTCTTTGTGAGTCCTTATAAAATTTATATGAGGATCAAGTCCTTGTTGAATTACTTTTTCAGGTTTTGCCACAGGAACTATTGCCACTTTTATGTAGTTACCTCTAAAGCTAGGATCTACATCCTTCCCTGGGGATTTTGTTACTAGAGCATAAACACGATTTTTCAGCTCTACAGTTTCGTTGTGGATGTTGTTATTTGGCTCCATAGGAGAGAACTTAGCTAAACTTCCATATTCTTGCAATAAAACCCTTGTAAGAAGTCCTTGAGCATGTATTGATTTTAATTGTTCTATAGTTTTTTCATGTCCTTTTATATCATCTCCTATCATTTCTTTAAAGAACTTAAGCGCAATAGGATCCTTCTCAAGAATATCCTCTGAAATTACATAGTCAATACTCTTCATAAGTTCTGGATGCACATACTTACGTGCCTTAGGTATAAGAGCGTGTGGTACGTACAATTTTGTAGCTAAAGCTAAATTTCTTGACTGATTTTTGTAGTTTTTCATTTTTATAATCATTGTATGCTCGTCAAGAAAGAAATCAGGATCTTCTAGATTTGCCCACTCTATCTTAATCTTGTAAGGCATAATATCCTCTATTTCCTTTCTTTTGCATTCAATGGTATTCTCAATGTGCTTTGCTATGTACATTTTCTCATGTTTCTCTGATATGAAAGCCAAAAATCTATGTAGAAGTGTTACCACCTTTTCAAATTTCTCGGGATAGAGGAAAAATATTACTAAAAAAATAAGAAACAAAGAAGTGATAGGAGCTCCTGCCAAGCCAAACCACTTAATAATCCACTCAAAGATTCTCACTAAATATTCATGGCTCACCATAAAGATCCCTCCAAACACGTTCTATGCAGTTAGGGTCATCGCAAACTACTAGCACTTTTCCATTCTTTTTAAAAACAGCACCAAAATTCTCCATTGTTATTATTTTTTTGCATACATAACACAGGAGCTCTCTTTTTTGTAATTTCTCTAATAACCCAAGCTTTGTTAGCAATTCCTCTAAATGTCTTTCATGAAAAACTTTTAATGAAGGAGTTTTATCTGACATTTCGTCAACCTCCTGAGTTTTTAACCCTTCTCAAAAGCGTATAATAATTTACACCAAGTAACCTAGCGATATCTCTATAACTCAGGCCTTTCTCCCTGTATTCCTTAACTTTTTTCATGTCTATTGGTATTGGAGGCCTACCTACGTGTTTACCTTGAGCCTTGGCCCTGGCCATACCTTCCCTGGTCCTTTCTCTAAGCAGTTCCCTCTCACGTTCTGCAACCCAGGCAAATAATGCAATAATCAGCTCTCTAATACTTGGATCCAGGTTCTGAAGAAACTTTTCCTTTTCTGATACTGGTATGACAGGGGCTCCTAGGTCTTCAAGCTCCTTTATTGCTCTAAAAGTCTCATAAAAAGTTCTTCCAAGTCTAGAAAGCTCATAGACTAGAATAGGCTTTGGATCCTTCTTGACATGTTCTAATAATTCCTGGAAGACAGGACGTTGCCAAGGGGGAATGCCTCCTGATTTTACTTCCTGAAATACCTTGACAATTTCGTATCTATGGGCTTTGGCCCATCTCTCAATGGCCATTATTTGGTTTTCTGGGTTTTCGTCTGCTATGCTGACTCTAACGTATGCATAGGCCTCTTTTCTGTTGTTTTTGGCAATATGTCTTCTTTTCGATTTTGGCATAATTAATGCACCCTTTTGTTAATATGTTGTTGATAATATATATCCCTTTTGTTTAATTTGCGAAAGGGGCCCCTTTTGCCAACACAGAAGCTCCTCAAAGCTTATCTTTCTCTGTTAACACTAGTGGAAATAGAGTCACTCAAGCCGATGTTCTCTTCTAGACATATTTTATAGTGAAAACTTAGAGTTAAACTTCTCAAAAACAAATAGTCTCCAAGTTGGGTAGTAAAAACCACAATCGAAACACTGAAGAAAGGCAATTGGTCTGTAGATACTTGTGAAAGAAGCGTACCAACAACGACAATAAGAGCTGATATAAACCACTTTCTCATATTCCAGTTAGTTTTAACTGTTAGTGAAACACATTTAGAGAGTTCCGGGACATTTCTCTCGAGTCTAGGAGGAGTAATTATGAGTTTCCAAAAAATATACATAAAGAACATAAATGCCAAACCTAAAGAATATTTTTGAAAAATTATAAACGTCACTAGGCCAATAAAGGTAACAACAATACTAAACAAAAATCTCTTATTTAAAGAATCCCACTGAGAGGTTTTCATAGTATCGCCTCCCGAGTTTGATTTTTACCCCTGCACCTCCACCCTCAATATTATTCGTGTTAGGAATGCAGACTATATATTTTCCTAACCACCACGTAAGTTAGGAAGGTCCTGGATCCTCTATTCCTAACGTTAGGAACAAGCAGCCACAGGATATTCCTAACATCAGGTGTTAGGAAAAGGACCTGCAGGAAATTCCTAACTATTATAATGGTTAGGAACGAAGTCCTTGGATCCTTGGGCCTGTGTTCCTAACCAATAATATTATCATATTTGTATAATAGTGATCAAGAATTCCCGTAATGTTAATATAGAAGTGGCCCCGCAAGGTTTAAATAGTGGTAGATTTGACCCTAGGCTGAGTGCCTATGGTCGCGTCTACCTGAAGTGCACAAATATGATCAATGCGTGTTATAAAGCCATTTATAAATGCGTGCAAAAAACGCGTCTTCTGCGAGTTTGGCCATGCCCTACACATATTATTACTATAAGGGGCTTGGTTAGGAAAAATTAGCAAAGGTTTTATAAAGAAATTCCTAACAAGGGTAGTAATAAGAAGGGGGTTCTTTTAGGGTGATTGTGGATGGAAAGATCCACAGCATTATTTATACTGCTTGGGGCTGTACTTGGCCTTATAATAGCAATACCATTTATCGCGAATCATTTTCAAGAATCTGAAAAACCTTGGTTTCATGAAGGTAATTACGTTAGATTACTTGGAGGTTACCAAACTCATGAATGGAGTCTGTTTCAGGGTGAAGTTTGGACGACTACCAACTTGGTAGTTCATATAGAAGTTTACAAGGTACAACACCCCATATATCAGTTTAAAGTGATCATTAATGGAAAAGAGTACGACAAGAAATTAACATTAACAAACTACAAACCCTGGTTTGATAGAGAGATAACAGTTGATCCTCAGGATCCAAGTTTTTGGATTGCTGTAGCTTTTGTACCACCAGAAATCCTAAATGAATCATACACTAAGTACGAATATGTATATGACGTAGTGCACATGAATAAACCTGCATGGAAAGTTGAGAAAGATGGATTAACAGTATTTTACGAGAAATCGACAGGTGCATTGTTATCCTTAAGCTATGAGAGTAACAAACTAAAAATAAATGTGATGAGAGAGACTGCAAACCTCACTTCTTCCTAATCTTACCTCTTTGAATACTTCTCAAGCCTTAGGGCTAAGTAGAGAGCATTGAGTAATCCTTTTGGCCTTTTGCTTGGAGGCCTCTGCTTTAGCTCTCTTATAGCCTTATATATGTACTGCTGTTTCACTTCTCCACTCTTGGCAAAGGCTTTTTGGCCATATTTCCTCTTTAGATATCTCTTCACTCGCCCAGGCCTCTTAATGGCCTGCTGGATCCATCTCGGACTTCTTCCACTCTTTCCAACTTTCATTCTTCATCACCCCCTTTCTTCTTCTTTGCGATAGTTAAATCGACAATAACATCATAATCTGGATCTGGTAGTGGATAAAAATTAAAATAGCCAAATTGGCCAGACTCAACTATACCTACGCCTATTTGAAGTAATCTAACTTTATCAGAATCAACTACAGACCAAGAAGGAACTCTAGCACCCTTTAGATATACAAAATGTGTAAATTTTCTAAGAACTCTATAATCCACATCTGCAAGGTTATGAACAGTTCCATAGATCGAGACATAGGCCTTTCTACAGTCCTTTATTGCATCTTTGAACCAGTCTATGAGCTTCCAGAAGATGCCACGAGCTCCATATGGTGCTAAGTCGTCAAATTCATCGATAAATACTGAGATAAACCTAGAGTCAAGACGCTTTGTTAGGTAATGAATAAATTCGTACCAGAAGAATGCTTCCTTCTTTTCCTTAATTTTATGGCCAATATACGCTTCGAGAAATAGCTTCAACTTGTTTGTGAACGTGTAGCTACTAGGGCCATAGATCACATTAATCTTGCCAGGTTGTAGGTGAGAATATAACCCTTCAATTGTTTTGTATCTGTAGTAAGGAACTTCAATCTCATGCTTTGAAGCACCATTTACTATGTAAACATGAGGCTCATACTTCTGATGAACATGTAGAACTACGTTTTCATGCCAATTTGGAAATCTATGCCATTGTGCCCTGTTTCGACCTCTCCAAATAACGATCTCATTGTTCCTTAGTATATGGGTTGCTATTTGTATTAAAAGTGTAGTTTTACCACTTCCCTGCTGTCCCGTTATTAGACAAAGTATTCCGCCCTTTTCACGTAGATGATGCACTAACTCATTCAATGCACTTACTCCTAGAGAGAACGTAATTGTACGGCCAGATGCTTTCATATTTTTCATCACCTCTAGTTATATATTATTATGTTTGGGCTCTTCGCCCCTTTTTAGGGGCTGTACCCTTCATTCTGCTCTCATTTCTTGAATTTTTGCTTTTCAAATTTGAAAATTCAAGATAAGAAGAAATTAACATTTCAGCTGTTTCTTCTCCTAATACGTCTGCTAAGTCAATTGTTAGGCCTGCATCTGCCATAAGCATCATTAACTCGTCTACAACATTCCATGCTTCGTTCAATGCTATTGCCCTCTTTTTGAGCCATTTTTTAGACGCTATTCCCATATTGTAGCTCCAGTAGGCCATATCATAAATGTCCCAGTTTAATGACATGATTAACCTAAGTCTTTCTAGCAACTCTTTAGCCTTCTTGATGTGCTCTTCCTCTCCATGCTCTTTTAGTGCTATAATTCCATGATTTAATGCCAAACGGATATTCCGCAACATCGTAGTGACGTTCCTTGCCTGTGATGCCATAATCAAATGTAAGAAGACGTTCTGTGCATGTTGATCAGGAAGCATCATTCACCACCCCCAAGCTTCTCCTTTAAACTTGCGAAAAAGCCCTTCTTTACATTTGCCTCCGCGTGTACTAAGGCCTTGCCAATTTCTACAAGCTCTTTACGGCTCTTACGACCTAGAGAGTATCCAATAATGTAATAATTTCGAAGTACGTCTTCTATCAGCTTTACTTTAAATCCAGGGGCCCATTGCTCGAAAGGTGCAGATAGTAAGTGCATTCTCGCTAGTTGCTCACGCTTGATTTCGTTCGATATCTCTGTTTTCGTTCTAATGTCCTTTTCCACGAGAGAGGATACCAAGAGCTCCCATCTCTTATTTTCTGGGGTCTCTTCATCCTCCTCTGTTATCCACTCAAGAAGATCTTTCCTCTTGTTCATTTATAACCACCTCAGCTGTTGCTAATCCGAATAATGCAAACGATAAGAATACTATAGGGATGTAAAACCTCGCAGATATCAGCTCTATTTTTGCTATAGGATTATTCACGAAATTTACGAGTATTACATACGTATAAATGATCCCTAGGCCCATACCAGAAAGCACGCCTTTAATGAATGGATTTCTGAGAAACATGATAATCACCCAAAGTATCCAAAGAGCTTAAGCAGAATGATGATGCTAATTCCCACGTTCATGAACAATGCCATGATTATTAGCCTATAAAACGTCGTAGATGTTCCAAGCACTTCTCTCGCTACTTTATTCTGATAGACTGTCGTGAAGTAGCTCGATGGTATGAATCTAATTGCAGCAGAACCATCTGCAAGGGCTGTGTCTAGTTTGTTCTCTGATGTTGCCTGTTCAACTAAAACAGAATCAACTTCATTGCTGAACCCCTTAACGAATATGTGAATACGCCTATCTGGTTGAAGTACGTACTTGTGCTTATTGATTGTGATAACGCCTTCACGAGGATACTTCACACGGTACTTCTTGATCACTCCGTCTGGTTCTACGATTATAACCTCGTGCTTAGTCTTTTTCAAAAGCCAATAGGCGACTTTGTCAGCCTTTCGGATTAGTAGAGCTAAAACGATCAAAATAGCCAAAAATGAATAAACAATGAGATAAACCATCGTTAGCGTGTCCATTACTTCTCACCCTCTAATAACTCGATTAACTCTTGACCTACACCCGCTCTTTCCGCGTGTTTTTTTATATAATCGATTATATGTTTCCTCACCTTGAGTTTATCAATGAGCCATGATCCTATCCACCATGCTGCTATGATTCCAAATAATACATACCACAAGTTCATAATATCACCCCCAGGCCCTAGATGCTATTGCAGCTATCGTAAAAATCATAGCAATTGTTGTCCAAGGATCTATTCCAAAATTATCAACATATATGAGCCAAACTATCAATACGAAGCCCGCAAATAGGCCCAAGAAGGCCTTTCTGCTAGTAAACCATGATAATGCTGCAATTGCTAAAAACACAATTAATAGGCCTATAGCCTCCCAAAACAAATTAGCTCACCTCCTCGATTATGAACTCGATTTCTCCAGGCTTAGGAAGGATTAAGACCTTAGCTTTCGTGAAATGGATTATCTCCAGACCTCCAAACCTTTTGGAGATAACCAATTTAATGTTTTTCACAAACTCGTTTGACATATTCACCTCCCCCATAAAATGCCAAGGATTCCAGATGCTAATTCCCTTGCAACGAGCAGGCTTATTGCTACTACAATAAACAACAAAGGAATGCGAATCTGCCATGGAAATGAAGCAAATGTAATGATATCAAAAGCATACTTGAACGCTGTCTTTACCATTGCCGATAAACTCCCTGTTGATTGTTCTAACTCTGCTTTGTATGCATCTTCTGTAGTATTTCCGCTGTTAACAAGGCCTAATGTTGTTGTAGGCTCTGAAATGTTTACAAAGTAGATCATTGCAGAGATTACTGCAGCAAATACGAAAAATGTTATTGAAAAGAGGACTAGCCTTGAGTTCATCAGTGACCACCTCTAGCAACTCCAGAGATTACATAAGCTAGTATTCCAGCTGATATGATTCCAATGAGTCCTGCTACCCAGACTGGAAGCAATCCGATGACCGAGAATGCTGTAATTATCAAAACAAAGACTATGGCAAATCCAAGAGCTCCAAAACCTGAGGCATACTCATGTGATAGCCATAGTGCTAATATTATTGCAATTACAGAAGGAGCAAAGATCATACCAAATGTTTTTGCCAAAGAGGATGATGTTACTGGAGAATACTCTTGGGTCTGTGGAACTATTACTGTTTTACCGTACTCGACAAGTGTAGCAGTAGCATTTCCTGATCTAACTTCATAAACAAATCCAGAAGGTAATGATACTGCTGCAGTACCATAAACGTCTATGCTCTTGAATAGGTATTCTCCGCCATATCTGCTCAATAGTTCTCTAAGTTCAGACGAGTCTGCATCTACTGCATAGATATCTACCTTTGCGTATGTAGTGTTTGACAGGAGTATTGTATAAGTTGCATCGGAGAGCTTCTTCGTGACAAATGGCCTTATGAAGATCTCCTGACCAGCAGTATACGTATAACTGTAAGTCTTTTGGAGGATTTCAGATCCTAGCATGTAGATTGCCTTGACGTTAATCGTAATCGTTGATTCAGGCCTTGCATCAGTCAATACTATGTGAACTAATGAAGAATATGGATTCGCGGTTGTTGGATCATTCAATATTACTCCAGAGGCCTTTACATCACGTGTTACAGTTTTTGCTACTCCAGCATTTGTTATATAACTCACTTCTACACTCAAACTGTTCAAAATAGAGCTGTAAATCGCTGGTAGGCCATTAGCATCAAGAAGATCAACCATAATTACAGTAAGGCCTGAAGTATCAGTAACAAGCTTCCACGTGATTATAACAGTATCCTCGCTCTCTGTTATTGCTATACTCTCCTGCAGTCTTTCATATCCAACTTGTAACTGAATCCACGCCATTGGTGGGACATAGAAGCTTGCTTTTCCAAGAGCGTTAGTGTATCCATTGAACCATACGACTTCCTCACCACCTGTTTGAGACCAAGGGCTCTTTCCAGCTGTAGACCATGCTTTTACTAGAATGCTAGAAACGGGGTTATCATTTACGTCCGTTACTGTAATGACATAATACTTCGGCTTTATGCTGAAGTCCTCCAATGGCCTCATGTAAATGTATTCTCCTGAGAAATCGTAGTCTTTTGTCATATAATACGATGCCGTTTGGCCGTTTATTGTATACGTCAAGGTAATGTAGAATGATGCTACGAAGACTCCATATCTCTGCAAATACCTTGTATCAACTATTGTCGTTGAACTTTGTCCCAGCGTCCATTCACTTGTAATTCCTCCAGGATAAAATACCTGCATCCTAATATCCGTTGCCGTTATTTCACTAATGTCAAATGGAGAGTTTCCTTTCACGTCATTCAAGCTTATTTCGTATGTAACTTTGACGTAATACGCGTTTATCGTTACATTTACGAAATCAAAAGCCTCAAGCGGTATGAACTCACGTATTGCAGTATATCCTGATGCTATCCCCTTAGCCTTGAATGCTAAGAACTCTGGTAACCAAATTGAATCTCCAGAGCTTAACGTTGCTACAGAGAGTCCGCCAGATAAGTCGTATACTGCATAAAATTCGAGTGTTCTTGACGTATCAAGAAATACTTGCACCTGAGCATCGTCGATGAATCTAAACCTAATGTCGTTAACTGATATTTTCACATAGTGCTCCTGGAGATTGTCGAATACGTAAATTGTCTGAGTAAATGACAATGGAACGATTTTCTTGACGACTTTCACATCAATGTTGTGTAGTTTGAACGTCGCACTTGCGTATATTTGCAATGGATACGCGTCTTTAGAAATCTGTAGTGCTCCTGTGGAATACTCTGTGCTTAGACCTGACCACGTCGTGATTATGTTTCCATTGCGGTCGTATATTGTTATTCCGTATTCTGTCGGATTGCATGACTGCAGCATATCTAAGGATACTCCTCCTTTGTCTTTGAAGAGAATAGTCAAGTCATAGATTACATAATCAGGCAAGGTTTGCTCTTCACCTGTCGCTTGGAATACCATCGAGATTGTTTGTCCTGCATTTGACTCAATTGTTGTTGCTGTTAGTGTCTGTGAATCCTGATAATTGATATCCTGAGCATAAACCTCGATGATATAATCATGTGATGACCAGATCGTTGTTGTATATGGATTTATTGCATCATATGTTCCAGTTTTGTATGTTGTTGTTCCATCTGAGGATTTTATGTATACTGATGCGGTTACTCCTGATCCAGTTGAATCCTTTACCTCAACGCTAAGTGTTGCTTTCTTCCAGTCTGCAGAAACTGGATAGAGATTTACTGATGTGAGATAATCACTTGTATCAATCGAAAATGAAGCGCTAGTAGAGTACGATTGTGATGTTTCATCCTTGTAATAAATCGTGAGCGTCACTTGAGCTGTATGTGGATCATTGTTGTCATTGAGATCCGTCACGGAATAGAAAGTATACTGAACGTTATCAGTATATGACGATGCATATAGCGTTGTTGATTTCGTTGCTACAGTAGCTCCTGAGGATGTTTTTACTGTTAAAGATACTGTGACGTGATCAATGGTCCAATCATCAGGGAAAAAGTAGTCTCCACTTGCGTCTTTTAACCATACTTTAAACTCTGCAGTATATGACGTTCCCGTATCTGGTGGTTGTTCTGGTGGATCCTGGTCTATATTTCCGTCGACTAAAGGTTTCCATGACCGTGATGTCTCAGATTCCGAAAAATAGTGATGATAGCTGTAGACCTCAAAGCTTACTGAGGTTGAACTCTGAGATCCGTCTGGAGATTCATACTGTGTTTCGGTCTTTATTCCGTCTCCTGGTAAACCATAGTGATATGTCACTAGTACGTCAATAATGTAATAACTCGATGTCGAAAAGTCTAGTGAATAAGTTCTTGAAATAGACGCAGTTAATTGTGAATTGCTCTCTGATGATACCAAATTCCCGCTCATGTCGTATATTTCGATATCCCAATCAATTGTGACGACTCCTGTCGGAATTGAGTTACTGCTATCGGTAAAATCAATGTTTAATGTACAGTCCAATGTTTGCGAGGGTGTAGGCGTTGGGCTTTCTGTAGAAGTAGGCGTAGGAGTGGGGCTTGAGCCTCCAGTTAAGTCCTGATACATGATATAAAGGCTTGATTCATCATAATATTTTGTTATTATGAAAGTATCCCAATAAAGAGTTGATGTTTCTGTGCCCCATGATCCACCAACTTGTATTGTAGTAATTGACCCTGAAATCGAAAACGTATGAATTAATGTGTTATCAATATACGCCTCTAATGATCCGCCTTTGTGTATATATTTAAGTTCATGCCATCCTTCAGCTCTTGTTATACTTGTTGAATACCAACTTGTGCCCTCACGATAAACGTATTTGTTAGCATTGATGCCCTCATTTACACCAATCATTATTCCTTTTGTTTGTGTTGAAGACTCAAAAATTTGAGCTTCAGTTCCACCTTGATTCGGAATGTCATAAAACATTATTTTCATAACGTAACCTTGTGTAAATAATTCAGGATTGTTAAATTTAATCCTAGCCCTACCTGTAGAAGGATCATAGATTTTAAGTGATTTAGATCCAGAATAAGCATGATCAGTACTTGGTTCAATGATATAATTACTGTTATCTACATCAATGCTCCACTTCTCACTATCTAAGCT
>Ga0190313_1001741_pt1 | contig 11412 bp, 13 predicted proteins | sample 4870071011_MG_FD_169989 | JGI IMG/M metagenome (GOLD analysis project Ga0190313, IMG submission 169989) | Hydrothermal vent sediment bacterial communities from Southern Trench, Guaymas Basin, Mexico - 4870-07-10-11_MG | ecosystem: Environmental > Aquatic > Marine > Hydrothermal vents > Sediment ...
GGATAAATATTTATTTGAATGGAAATTTACAAACTCAACAAACAGCATCTAAACTTGTAAAATTATAATAGAAGGTCATTGGACAATGTTCAACATTGTTGAAACAGGTAATATCAAAATCGGGCGCGGCTGTCCTCTTGTTATAATTTCCGGACCATGTGTGATAGAAAATTATGATATTACATTTAAAATAGCATCTTTTCTTAAAGAACTCACAGATAAGCTGGATATCCCCCTGATTTTCAAGGCATCCTATGACAAGGCGAACCGCACTTCAATAAATTCTTACAGGGGTCCCGGGATAGACAAAGGTCTTGAAATTCTATCCAGGATAAAGAACGAACTCGATATTAAAATTATTTCTGATGTTCACAGGATTAAAGAGGTAAAGAAGGCTGCGCAGGTTCTTGATATTATCCAGATACCCGCTTTTCTATGCAGGCAGACCGATTTTGTGGTTGAAGTGGCTAAAACCGGAAAAATCGTTAATATTAAAAAAGGGCAGTTTCTATCCCCCTGGGACATGATAAATGTTGTGGAAAAAATAAAATCCACAGGAAACGAGAAGATCATAATAACCGAACGTGGGACTATGTTCGGTTACAACAATCTTGTTGCGGATTTTCGCAGCATAAAAATTATGCAGGATACAACAGCCCTGCCTGTAATATTTGACGCGACTCACAGCGTGCAGCTTCCTGGTGGAGCAGGAAAAAGTTCAGGAGGCCAGAGAGAATTTGCGCCTGTTCTTGCAAAAGCGGCTGTTGCTGCAGGGGCTGACGGTATATTTCTTGAAGTTCATCCGGAGCCTGACAAAGCTCTTTGTGACGGTCCGAATTCGTTGAAAGTTGAAGATCTTCATGAACTGTTTTCACAACTTAAGGCTATAAAGCAGATCTTATGCCCGATATAACAGATAAACTAAAACATATTAAACTCCTGCTGCTTGATGTTGACGGGGTTCTCACAGATGGAACCATAATCTACAACGACCAGAAGGTGGAAACCAAAATTTTTAATGTAAAAGACGGTCTCGGTATAAAGCTTCTTATGAATGCCGGAGTACAGGTCTGTATAGTTACAGGAAGAGGTTCGGAAGCCCTGCGTCACAGGTGCCGGGACATAGGGATTCCTCATGTTTTTGAAAATGTTAAGGATAAGGCTGAAATGCTTTGCCATATAGTCAAGCTTACCGGGGTCTCCATGGAGAATACTGCATTTGTGGGAGATGACCTGCCTGACCTGCCGCTTATGAAAAGGGTAGCTGTTTCATTTACCGTGGCAGATGCCCATGAAATCGTTCGAAAACATGCTGATATGGTTATAATGGCGAAAGGCGGCCAAGGCGCTGTAAGGGAGATTTGCGAAATTCTTCTTAAGGCAGGAGGACATTGGGAAAAGGCTGTTGAGCCTTTTTTATAATGTATTTGTTTAATTTTAAAAATTATAAGAAAATAAAGCTTGCGTTATTTTTTATTATTATAATCAGCATAGGCATAATCATAACTGTATTTATGGAATATCGCGGTCTTTTCAATAAATCTGCGAAGATTATTTCACAGCTTCCCGAGGGTGCTACCATATCCCTTGGTAAAATACATCAGGTTTCCACGAAAAACGGAGAAAAGGAATGGATCCTGGACGCTGATTCTGCTAATTATATTAATAATAAAAAGCAGGCTGTTTTGGTCTGTCTCAAGGTTGTTTTTTTTATAAAAGACAATAAGAAAATATTTCTTAAAGCAGATGAGGGGGTTTTGCATACCGAGTCAAAAGATATTGAAGTTAAAGGTAATGTTATAGTGCAAAATCAGGATTACAGGATTGATACAAAAAGGCTTAAATATATTAACAGTAAGCAAACTATTACTTCAAAAGTTCCTGTAAAGATATCCGGAGATTCATTGTTTTTTGCCGCTGATTCCATGTTAATTGATTTAAACTCTAACAAGGCGTATCTTGAAGGAAATGTTAAAGGAAGTTTTGGTGGATTTATTAATTAACATTAAGCAAATATCAATTATTATTATATCCGCAATATGTATTTGTCTAAATACATCTATTGCTTTTTCTAATGATAAATTGAATAATGACGATAATAATAAAAAACAGATTCATGCAACCTCGGACAGGCTGATTATTGATGGAAATGCCAAATGCGCCGAGTTTACAGGGAATGTTAAGATGATCCAGGGCGAGACGGTTGTTGAAGCTGACACATTAAAGGTCTTTTATAAAGGGGATTTAAAAGGCAGCGAAAAATCTGCAGCAGGTGAAGAATCCATAGAAAAAATTATGGCTGAAGGCAATGTAAAAATTTTTTTCGACAACAGGCTTGCCGAGGCTCAAAATGCAGAATATTTAACAGCAACTGAAGTTCTTGTTTTGTGGGGTAAAAATTCAAAAATTACAAGCGGCAAAGATTCAATTTCAGGGGGAAAAATTACTTTTTACAGAGCCAGCGGACAGGTTCGTGTTGAAAGTGGTAAAGAAAAACAGGTGCATGTGAATTTTTATTCAAACGGTAACGGGTTAAAATGACCTGTTTATTTCTCAAAAATCTGGTAAAAAGCTATGGTGGAAAACAGGTTGTAAATTCCATTAATCTGAAAATAGAAAGCGGCGTTGTTGTTGGGCTTCTCGGACCTAATGGCGCAGGCAAAACAACAACATTTTACATGACCACGGGAATAATAAAACCGGATTCCGGTCAAGTCCTGCTTGATGATACCGACATTACGAATTTTCCAATGTATCAGAGAGCCAGAAAGGGGATAGGCTATCTTCCACAGGAGGCTTCAATCTTCGGCAAACTGACTGTAAAAGAGAATATTTTGTCTATTCTTGAGCTGGTGCCGATTTCAAAGCCGGAACAGAAAAAACGCACCGATACTTTACTTAAAGAGCTTGGTATACAGCATCTTGCAGATCAAAAAGCAAACCTTCTTTCAGGGGGTGAAAGACGGCGTCTTGAAATTTCACGGGCGCTTACAACAAACCCCTCGTTTATTCTTCTTGATGAACCGTTTGCAGGCATTGACCCTCTCGCTGTAATAGATATAAAAAATATAATTGAGCATCTTAAAAAACGAGGCATAGGAATTTTAATTTCTGATCATAATGTAAGAGAAACACTTGCAGCTTGTGATAAAGCATATATACTAAGCAAAGGGGAGATCATAGAGTCAGGATCCCCTGAAAAAATTATCTCAAGCAAAATAGCGCGTCGGATATATCTCGGAGAAGAGTTTAAATTATAATATGGCACTTGAATTACGACAAAGTCTTAAGTTATCCCAACAGCTTATTATGACCCCTCAACTGCAGATGGCCATAAAGCTTCTGCAGCTTAACAGGCTGGAACTTTTGGATACTATTACACAGGAACTTCAAGAAAATCCAATGCTGGAAGAATCGTTGGAAACAGGCAAGGATCAGCCTGTTGAAAATGAAGTTGTTGAATCCGACCCGATGCGGGAAGTTACAGTTGAAGAAAAAATCAACGATGATATTGACTGGAGCAACTATCTTGATGAATATAGCTCTTCCGGTAAAACAACGTATGAAGCTGAAAGAAAAACCGCTCCTGATTTCGAAGCCTTTGTGGCAGGGAAGGAAACTTTAAATAAACACCTTCTGTGGCAACTGCTCATGACATCTCCAACCGAAGAAGAGAAAGAAATAGGCAGTATTATTATCGGGAATTTAACCAAAGATGGTTATCTCGATACTTCCATAGATGAAATAGCAGCATCCAGCGGTTCCACTTTGTGCAAAGTGGAAAAGGTCCTTAGGGTTATGCAGTCCTTTGATCCCATAGGTGTTTGTGCAAGGGATCTTGAAGAATGTCTTTTGCTGCAGACCGGATATTTAGGAATTGATAATACCATTGTTGTTGAAATTATCACCAGGCATCTTAACCATCTTGAAAATAAAAATTATAAGGCAATATCCAAGGCGCTTAAAATCAGTTTTGAAAAGGTGGTTGAAGTTGTTAAGATCATACAAGAGCTTGAACCAAAACCCGGCAGACAGTTTTCAGATGAAGAGCCCCATTACATTAATCCTGATATCTTTATATATAAACTTGGTGATGAATTTATAATATTAATTAATGAAGAAGGGATACCGAGGCTTCGAGTTAACTCTTATTATAAAAAAGCGATTGCAAGGGGCGGAAAGTTAAACGGAGATACCAAAAATTACATCCGGGAAAAAATGCGTTCTGCTGCATGGTTGATAAAGAGTGTGCAACAGCGCCAAAAAACCATTTACAGGGTAACTGAGAGTATCTTAAAATTTCAAAAAGAATTTTTTGAAAGAGGCATAACATGCTTAAAACCAATGATTCTAAAAGATGTTGCCCAGGAAATAGGCATGCATGAATCCACAATCAGCAGGGTAACCACAAATAAATATGTCCATACTCCACAGGGAATTTTTGAACTAAAATATTTTTTTAACAGCTCAATAAATCAAATAGATGGGGAAGCAATAGCATCCATCAGTGTTAAGGAAAAAATAAAACAGATTATTGAAAATGAAGATAAAAAAAAGCCATACAGCGACAGTAAAATTGTCAAATTTTTAAAAGAATCAAACATAAATATTGCAAGAAGGACAGTGGCCAAATATAGAGATGTACTTCATCTGCTTCCATCAAGCAAACGTAAAAACTTTTAAGGAGGTAATTTTTATGCAGACTTCAGTTACTTTTAAAAACCTTGACCCTTCTGAAAATTTAAAATCATACATTTCCGGTAAACTTGACAAATTTGACAAATTTCTTGACAATCCTGCCATGGCAACGGTTGTGCTTTCCGTTGAAAAATTTCGCCATATAGCTGAAATCAACATCGTCGGTGACAGGCTTAAGATTAACGGAAAAGAAGAAACAAACGACATGTACTCATCTATGGATATGGTTCTGGATAAACTGGAAAAACAGATTAAAAAAAATAAACAAAAAACAAAAGACCACCGATCAAACTCAAAATCGAAAAAAAACAATATTGAAGACACAACTTTTTCGGATTATAGTCCCGAGGACCAGATATTTGTAAAATATATTGACTACAAACCCATGGACGTTGATGAAGCCATAGAACAGATGGATCTTACCAATCAAAATTTTATTGTTTTTACTAATGCTACAACAGACAGGGTTAATGTTATTTATGTCAGGCATGATGGCAGTTATGGCTTGATTAAGCCAAGCTGACATTTTAAACCCAACCATAAAAAAATTATAGAAGTATAATTTTGTAAAAGTCCCATTAAAAGATTAAAAAAATGCATATACACGATTTTTTAAATAAAGAGGCTGTGCTTGTTGACTTAAAATCACAAAACAAACAGAGTATTTTAAAAGAACTTTCCGAGCCTGTGTCCAGATCCTCAGGCATTGACCATAATGATATTTTAAAAGTGCTGATGGAAAGAGAACATCTGGGAAGCACAGGTATCGGCAATGGAATAGGCATACCCCACGGAAAGTTAAAGGCTTTAAAATCAATGGTGTTGGCTTTTGGCCTAAGCAGAAAAGGTGTTGATTTTGAATCAATGGATGGACACCCTGCACATATTTTTTTTCTGCTTTTAACGCCTGAAAATTCAGCGGGGCTTCATTTAAAACTCCTTGCGCACATATCAAGGATTCTTAAAGATGATTCTTTCAGAAAAAGGCTGATGAATGTTTCTGATAGTGATGAAGTTATTTCTATTATAAAAGAAGAAGAAGGAACTTTTTAACTTGTATGGATAGTTAATGCCGGAATCTGCTTGACTTCCTTATTGCATTATACGAAAAGGAAGGCAAATCATATTTGACTATGGCTGTTGGATGTACAGGCGGGCGGCATCAATAATAGCCCAGGCTGTTTTTCAACATATAAAACAAAAAGTTGATATTTTACATCGTAATATCATCAGGTGAAGAAGCCTTAAACTAAAGAGGAACTGTTTACATGTCAGGAATCCTTATAGTAACACATAGTCAGCTCGGTCATGCATTGATTGATGCCGCTGTATTTATTTTAGGCTACAGGCCGGAGAATATATTACCCGTATCAATCAATTTGAATGAAAAAGTGGATAAACTGCGCAGCAAAATTGAATCAGGGATAAAAGAAGTCGGAAAAGATAATAAAGTATTAATTCTTACAGACATGTTCGGAGGCACCCCATCAAATTTAAGTTATTCCTTTCTGGAAGAGGGACGTATTGAAGTTCTGTCAGGAGTTAATCTCCCTGTTCTTATTAAAGCAGTTAAGGACAGAGAGAGTATGGAGCTTGACGAACTTGCTGTCAGCCTTGAAGCTTTTGGGAAAAAGAGCATATCTCTTGCCAGCGGAATATTAAAGGGAAATAAACGGGCATAGATTTTTGTTTTTTACGAGTTTATTATTATTCAAAAAAACCGGTAAATATAATCCAGCTATAAAATCTTTGAAAAATAATACAGGGAGGCGTTATGAGCATTAAAATTGGCATAAACGGTTTTGGCAGAATAGGACGAGTTGTTTTAAGAGCTGCTCTGAATAATCCTGAAGTGGAAGTTGCAGGCATTAACGATCTTATGGATGCATCCACAATGGCTTATCTTTTACAGTACGATTCCGTACACGGTAAACTTGATGCTGAGGTTAAAGCTGGAAAGGACGTAATTGAGGTCGGGGGAAAAGCAATTCCTATTTCATCCCATAAAGATCCTGCGCAGATAGGCTGGAAAAAGATAGGCGTTGATATTGTTGCTGAGTGTACAGGACTCTTTCGTGACCGTGAAAGTGCATCAAAACATATTGATGCCGGTGCTGCCAAGGTGATTATTTCCGCTCCTGCACAAGATCCTGATATTACAATAGTTATGGGCATAAACTCAGATCAGTATGATGCGTCCAGGCATAATATTATTTCCAATGCTTCATGCACAACCAACTGCCTGGCTCCTGTTGCAAAAGTACTTCTCGATAACTTCGGGATTAAACAGGGACTTATGACAACAATACATTCATATACAGGCGACCAGCGTCTTCTTGATTTTCCCCATAAAGATCTTCGCAGAGCAAGGGCTGCGGCATTATCAATGATACCAACAACAACAGGTGCCGCAAAAGCCGTGGCTCTGGTACTGCCGGAGCTGGCAGGCAAACTGAATGGCCTGGCCATGAGGGTGCCGACTCCAAATGTATCTATTGTAGATTTAGTGGTTACAATTAATAAATCAGGAATAACTGCAGCAGATGTAAACGAAGCTGTTAAAGATGCCTCAGAAGGTTCTCTCGCAGGTATTTTAGGCTATAATGACGCTCCTTTAGTTTCTACGGATTTTAACGGCGACCCTTTATCTTCTATTTTTGATGCGCCGACAACATATGTTATTAATGATATGGTCAAGGTTCTTTCATGGTACGATAACGAAACAGGATACTCAAACAGACTCGTTGAGCTTGCTGCAATGATAGGAAAAGGGAGGTAAAAATCCCATGGAAAAACGGAGGCCTCTAATTGCAGGCAACTGGAAGATGTTTAAAACATGTTCCCAGGCAATGGATACTGCAGCTATTCTGGTCAATCTGACCAAAGACGTTACAGAAACAGATATAATGATTGCTCCCACATTTACAGCTCTTTGGCCTGTTGCAGATATCGTAAAGGAAAGTAATGTTTCCCTTGGTGCTCAAAATCTTTTCTGGGAAAAAGAAGGTGCATATACCGGTGAAATTTCCTCCTCAATGCTGGTTTCTGCGGGCTGCAGATATGTAATCATCGGGCACTCGGAGCGAAGACAGATCTTTGGAGAAACCGATGAATCAGTCAATAAAAAAATCAAGGCTGCTTTAAAGGACAAGTTATTGCCTGTTTTATGCATTGGAGAAACCGAAGAGGAACGTAAATCGGAAAATACATTTATTATTCTTGACAAACAGGTTAAAAAGGGGCTAAAAGGTTTTTCTTCAGACGAACTATTATCGTCTTGCCTTGTAGTAGCGTATGAGCCTGTTTGGGCAATAGGCACCGGCAAAACAGCCACAAAAGATCAGGCTCAGGAAGTGCATCTTTATATAAGATCGCTGCTGGAAAAACAATTTGGTAGTGCCCTTGCCGAATCTACAAGAATTTTGTATGGGGGCAGCGTAAAACCGAATAATATTTTGGAGCTTATGGAAATGCCGGATGTGGATGGGGCCCTTGTTGGAGGCGCAAGCCTGGATGCTAAAACTTTTAGTCAAATAATTCATTATTAAATATGCTTTCAATTTTAATTATAGTACATGTTGTTGTATGTATCGCCCTGATTATGATTGTTCTGTTACAAACAGGAAAAGGGGCGGATATGGGGGCTGCCTTCGGAGGCGGATCAAGTAATACCCTGTTCGGAGCCAGCGGTGCTTCCACTTTTCTTACCAAAGCTACAACTGTTGCGGCAATTATATTTATGCTGACCTCTCTTAGTCTTGCCTATATGTCAAACACCAGGTCTGAAAAGTCTCTTGTACTTGATAAGAAAACTCCTGTGGAGAGCAAATCCTCAACAACTGATAAAACTACCGGCGAAAATATGAATAAAGCCACAATCCCTCAAGAAAAGTCTGAAAAATCTCAGGCATCAACACCAGCAGGGGTTGACAAGGCTGAAACTTCTACTGATAAATCTGATGGGAATGAGTAGAAAATAATTTTTGTGCCGAAGTGGTGGAATTTGGTAGACACGCTATCTTGAGGGGGTAGTGAGTTACGCTCGTGCCGGTTCAAGTCCGGCCTTCGGCACCATCCATAAAGAATTAGCCACAATTTTAACAAGTTGTGGCTTTTTTATTTTGGCAGTTTGCGAATTATTAAAGTGATTTACACCCCTTCGGTTACTGCTTGAAATAAACAGAAATTTTATGGTTGTAAAATTAGATTTTCAGCTATTCTATGGTCAAATCTGTTCATTTATGCCGATAAATTTTGTCAATAATTTTTCAAAGCCACTTCTGGTAATGCTGTCCGGAGTCCTGAGCTCAAATGTTGGACCCTTAATATTAAGACGCACGTCAGTGAATATTGTTGTCAGATGATACAGGAATTTATCAAAACCAGTGTCCTGTTTTTTAAAAAAAGGAATTTTTTCATCCAGCATATCGGCAGAAACTGTGACCCTGACTATTTCCCGGATTACCTGTTCAGGTGAAGAATTTTTATCTATGCCTTTAAAAGGAAGACCGCAGCGGCAGGGATCAGTATTATTCCATATCGCCCTGCGCTTTGCCGTCATTTTAAAATCATCTGATTTAGCCATTGCACATAGATTTAAAAAAAGGGGTACGATTTCCTCTGCAAAGCGAATGAGTACATGAAAGTGGATGGAAGCTGTACCTTTCATCATTTCACGACCGAGGGTTCCGCTTTCAGACATTCGCTGGTGGAGTTTTATGTAGCGTTTTTCCGTAAGGCACAGGGGTGAATTCTTCCGATCCGGTATATATCCTGTGGTGATATAATCTATCCCAAGCTTCTGTTTTATATTAAAATTTGTCTGTTCAATCATCAAAAGCATCCTGTCTAATTTGTCATGCTCATCAGGCAAAAGAGGGCTGCTGTGGTATTCTATCTGCCCCCCGGGTTCAAATGCAATATAAACACCGGATGAATTCATGAAGATGCCATTCTTCCTTAAAAAGCCGCACTCAGGCAGAAAAGAGTAAAGCTTCTCCATAATCTCAAGGTTCAAAGGAGCGGATGGTATAAATTCATACTCAAAGCCGTATGTCCTTGGGCCTGGGGGCGCTTTATCCAAAATGAGGGTCAGGAGCTTGTCAGCATGTGCATGGATAAGTTTGTTCAATGTATCAGGGTTCATTATAAATCCAACCTTAGCAAAAAAATTCATTGTACCATAAAGTAAAAATAATAATGGAAAATATTCTGTCTGCCTCGGAAACAAGTGTTTCGGGTCCTATTCCAGAGGCAGTAATTTTGTTCATATGTTCTCGGGCAATGTCTTGATTCAGGATACCTTGCTGCTTTATAATATTGCCAAGCATTATATCTTGCAGAAAATCAGGCAGGGTGTCGGGTTTCGCAAACCAGTCTGCCAGCGGGATGGTAAAAGGCTGCTTTTTCCTGAAAGCTGTTTCATGATCCAGCACGGAGAAATCGGCATACGCATGACTGCAAATAAATTTTTCACGGCATTCATCAATGTTTACTTTAAAATCGACCGGGAGCGTTGCCGCAAATTCTGCGAGCCTGTAATCAAGAAAAGGAGTTCTTGTCTCAAGGGAATGTCTCATGGAAAGCTTGTCAAGGCGCAGTATAACATAGTCCGGAAGCCTGGTGCGAATCTCGAAAGCGATGGCCGCATTTAATGGATGCTCACTGCCGCTGAGGTGCGGAAGTGCGTCTTCAGGAAAAGAGTTATGGGCCGCCGCATCCCGTCCAATCAGTTTCTTTAGTTCATCATTGCTGTAAAGTATTTCACTTTGTATGTAACGCCTTGCCTGGTCAGTGTGCCGTACCGCAAGATACGGCTTAAGTTCAGGAAAAGTGGAGTCAAGCTCCTTTTGTCGGCTGGATGAAAGCGAGTGATATTGACATGCTGCCGCTTCGATAAGAAATTTGCGGTATCCGCCGAAGATCTCATCAGCGCCTTCGCCGGTAAGTACCACCTTTAGTCTGTCGCTTGCCAATCTGCAAACCTGATCTGTTGGAAGAATGGTCCCCAGTGAAACAGGTTCTTCCAGAGACCGGACGATTTCAGGAAGCCGGTCAAGTGTCCGGCGGCTGCAGAGTTCCGTGTACAGCTTTGATGAGGAAAACCGGCTGTTGTTGACGTTTAAAAATTTTTTTACATAAAGAAGCTCATTATATTTTTTCTCTTTAAAAAAAATAGTGAAAAGGCTGATGTCCGGCTTTTGAAGGGCGGCAAGTGACGCCACCGCTGAAGAATCAATGCCGCCGCTTATAAGTGCACCTACCTCAACATCCGAACGGAGTCTTATCTTTACGGCATCTGAAAAAAGAGCATAAAATTTTTCTTTTGCATCAGCAAAAGAAATTTCAGGAACACCCATGTCAAACTTATATTCCCAGTAACGTTTTATGGCATATGCACCTGAGTTCAGATCAAATTCAATATATGAGCCTGGCGGAAGCTGTTTTATGTTTTTAAACATCGTTTGCTCGCCCGGAAGATACCGGTAGGTAAAAAACGCAGCAAGACCGGCCTGGTTGAGTTCAATGGGAAGACGGCTCCCGGCAATTAGCGGTTTTATTTCAGATGAAAAAGCAAAACAGTCGTCTGTTTCCGTGTAATATAAAGGTTTTATGCCGAAACGGTCCCTGAAAAGTATGAGTTTGTTTTTAGGTTGGTCAAATATAGCGCCGGCATACATGCCGTTGAGCTCCTGCAGAAAATCAATGCCTTTT
>Ga0190313_1001742_pt1 | contig 11411 bp, 11 predicted proteins | sample 4870071011_MG_FD_169989 | JGI IMG/M metagenome (GOLD analysis project Ga0190313, IMG submission 169989) | Hydrothermal vent sediment bacterial communities from Southern Trench, Guaymas Basin, Mexico - 4870-07-10-11_MG | ecosystem: Environmental > Aquatic > Marine > Hydrothermal vents > Sediment ...
GAGCATGCTTCCCTTGCCAAGCTCTCCAATCCAGGCATTGCTCCTTAAGCGCCCGTATTTAGAGAGGTCAACTCCGTAAACAGCTGTCATGCTTTGCGAGCCACTGGTAAGACCAACAGGTTTTCCATCAAGGGCTGAAGGAGCCACCCATATCTCCGGAACAACAGTCCTGACACCAGTTACTGAGGAAATCTTTCCAGCCAGGCTGGCGTCAACCTTGGAGAGAGTCTGGTCAATTACATCTTTTTCCCACACCCAGACGCCCTGCATGCCTCCGATAATTGAATTGTATTCGTTGAATACACCACCCACTACCGATACAAGCCCAATAATTGCGCCAACGCCAATTGCCATGCCAAGAACTGAGAGAAAAGTCCGGCTTTTTCTTCTAAAGAGATTCAAAAAAGACAGTTTAATCATCTGAATCATTGTCACATTTTTCTTATCGCTAACTGTCTGAAAATCATTTTTATGATAAAGTATACAATGACAAGGATTACAATCACAAGAATGAAGGGAATATACGGGTTTGGAGCGGGTTTTTTTGAAACATAAAACTTGAACGAGTCCTGAATCTTTTTCTCTTTTCCAAGCTCGTCAAGGTAGGTAACGGTTATTCCAACAGTGTGATAGCCAACTTTAGCTGTTGGGGAGATCTCCAAGTCAAAAAGACCTGCGCTCGAGTCATCAGCGTCAATGCTACCCACATAAGACTTCTTAGTGCCAAGAATGTCATCATCTGTTGTTATGTTAATCTGTACCTTTTTCACTTCTTCTTTTCCCGAGTTATCAAGCTGCACAGAGAGAGAAAACACGTCACCCTGAATGAGGTTCTTTGTATCACGTCCCTTAACAGAATAGTCTACGCCGGAAATGAAAAGCTCAGGGTAGCCATAAACGTGGAGAGCAAACTTTTCAGAAGCTGTTTCCTTACAGTCAAGGCATTTGGCAGTCAGCTTGAAAGAAAACACGCCTGGTTCTATTTTTTCGCTTGGCTTCAGCTTAAACTGAAAAGTTGCAGTTTTGCCAGCCCCTAGAGTTTCAATTTCCTTAATGGTATCAGAGAGAACAATGAACTTTCCAAAATCATCAGAGCCAAGCAAGGAAAGTTCTGTTGAAACATTCCTTGCCTCAATCGAACCAGTGTTCTTGACATCTGCCTTGATAACAGTGGTTTCTCCGATGTGGGGATAAAAATCTGAAACTGAAAGGTTTTCCAGCGAAACACGGTAAATCTCTGATACTGTAACAGGGACAGTGGCATAGTCCGAAATTTTCTCTCCTCCATTTGAATAATTCAGCTCAAGAGAGAGATTATAGGTACCGGCAGGAATATTGTCTGCTGCCTTTACCCGAAAAGCCACAGTTCTTGTTTCCTTGGAAAAAATCTTATCAATGTTTTTCTCGACATCCAAATTTTTGAAGTAATCACCAGCGGAAAGTTTCAGTTTTATATCCTGTGCTGTGATCGTTGACTTGTTGTAGATGGAAACAGCAATTGAAACCTCGTTTCCAGCATAAACAGTTGAAGGCTTATAAGAGTAAGAGTTCACTTGCAACTGGTAAAACGCAGGGCTTATGCCTGCACTGCAAGCCAGAGATAACATCACCAAACTCAAAACAAACAAAAAAAACTGAACTTTCTTCATACAAAAAAACCTCCACTTAAAAATACAAATTATCCAGGAAAGCTTACTTAACCGGCTTTTTAACTGGATTTCTTCCCCTTGATTCTTTTGACATCATTCATAATGGTCTTGGCGAACTTCTCAATTTGGTCTGCTCGCATTATGGCAAGCCCTCTTGCTCCCCTGCCAACCAGCATAAGGTGGTCCCCTGCCTTAATAGCGAAGAGGTCCCTGATATCCTTGGGAATAACTATCTGCCCGCGCTTGCCAACATGAACATCTTTTAAGAAAAACCTCTCACCCTGCTTTCCCATCCTTACACCACGCCAAGAATCAAATTTTTCTGAATTTTCAAACAAATAAGAAAAATAGGAATGATTGCATTTTAAAGGTTTCGGTTGAATTGGAACCATTTCCTTCCTTGGCGGAACACAGAGAGCGCTCTCTTTCCTAACAAAATCATTCTGCATACCAATTATTATCAGCGCGCTGTTCATTCACTTCACTTCGTGCAGCCTGTTATTTTGTTTGGGAGGCCTGCCAGCCTTATGGCATGGTTTGCCACCCATTTCAACAATATCCGCTGTTGCAAACCTGAAGTCAAAAACAGAGCCTGTGCCGATCGCATCAAAGAACCTGCCGTGCTTTTTCTCCGCCTCAGCAAACTCCCTGGCTTTTCTGGCATTGAAGCCAGAGCTGAGGAAAATTTTCACACTACCAAAGCCTTTCTTGTCAAGCGCTTTCCTCACCTTCAAGGCAAGTTCCACTGTAACTCCCTTTCCATTAGAACAGCCCTCACCAGTGTTTTCTCCCGCAGTGTCAAGCCTTACCGCATAGAGCTTTCCACCGAATGCCCTTGCCGCCCGCAGGGAATCGGTTACTTCCTTGTTGTATGTGTCCACAAGCGCAATAACCTTTGATTCATTCGCGTAGTACTCTGCAAACTTTTCAGCTGTTTTGACTGTGTCACCAAAGCACAACACCAGCGCGTGCGGAATCGTGCCCATGCCTCTAGCACCAAAGCTTTCAGCGCCGGCATCCGTGCTCACACCTTCAGCGCCTCCGACCCACGCAGCATAGGATATCTCGCGGTCAGAGTCAAAGCGCCAGTGCCTGGCTCCAAAATAAAAGACATCCTTTTCTCCAACAGCAGAGCATATGTCGTTGACCTGTGAAGCAATCGTTGTACCAGCGCTGATTACCCCCAAATACATTGTTTCCAAGTCAATCAGCTCCTGAACCGGGCCCTCTATTGTCATTATGGTTTCTTTGGGCGAATAGGGCTCGCCATCGTACAAGGCGCGAATTTTTATTTCTTCAGGTTGACTGGCATACTTTTCAATAATGGCAATGGCTTCATCTATCCCGCAAACAATTCCAGGGCCTTTCTGGATAAACACCTGGTATTTCACCCTTGGGTTAATGTTTTCCCTCACTAGTATTTCCTTGGAGCGCAGAAAGTATTTGTCGATATATGCCCTATAATCCGGGGGCAGCAGGAAATCCTTTCTTCTGGGTTTGATAATTCGCGCCATGACAACTCTATTAAAAAACAAAAACTAAAAAAAAACTCCTATCCACACACCATTCCAAAGCCTCAATGCCAACAAAAAAACTACGAAAAAACAAAAACTAAAAAAGCACTTATTGCTCGTTTTTTTTAAACACGCCAAGCGAGTGCTCGCATGGCTTGCCATTCCATGAACAGGAATGTTTGCAGCACTCCAGATGAGTAATGCCCTGGTGAAATGCACAGATGTTTAGCTGGAGCGAGCCATCAATTTCGTTCCCGCAAACCTTGCACTTGGCCATTTTTTCACACTAATACAAACATGCGTTCTGGCTTAATAAAACTGTCGGATTGGGATTTAATTCCATTTTCACTGCAACAAGCCAAACACAAACCCAAAAGAATGTATAAACTTTACGTTATATAGTTATCTTTTTAGCCTGTTGAGTCTTAGAAGGGAGAAAATGATTAACCTGTTGCTGATTCTGAGCGCGGCACTGATTGGCAGAAAGCTCTGCCAGAAAATCAGACAACCTGTTATCCTCGGTGAACTCCTTGCAGGGATTGCGCTTGCAAGCATTGGAGTAGCACAATTGACTCAACCAGTTCAGTTCATCGCTGACCTGGGCATAGTGATTCTCCTGTTTTCGACTGGCTTGGCTGTTGACTTCGACGAGCTGAAACGTTTGGGCAAGCCATCTGCAACCATAGCATTCACTGGTGCCTTCTTTCCATTCGCATTAGGGTACGCCTTCGCTGTATTCTCTGGTTTTTCATTTCTGCAGGCTTTTTTTATAGGCAGTGTGCTGGTCGCAACATCCATTGGAGTGAGCGCTGAAATTCTGAGTGAAGCAAGAATGCTGAAAACAAGACTCGGAACACTTATCATGGGCTCGGCTGTCTTTGATGACATAATTGGCGTTCTTGTCCTCGGCTTTTTAACCGGCATGGTTGGAGGAGCTATTATCTGGGAAGAAACAATCCTGCTGGTTGTTTTAACCGCCCTGTTTTTTTCTCTCTCACTCTTCTTCGTTACAAGAATAATAGCAAGAATTTCAAGGTTTATAGTCTTTAAGACAGAAAACCTCATATTGCTGGGCTTGATCATAACCCTCCTCTATGCACTTTTGGCAAAGCACATCGGTCTTGAGCTGGTGATCGGTGCATTCCTCAGCGGGCTTGTCCTGGGCCAAAGCCGTTACTCAAGGGACCTCCTCGAAAACATCTCGGTTTTCGGCGAATCTTTTTTTATCCCAATCTTTTTTGTAACAGTCGGAATGCAGTTTGATATATCAGCCCTTGGAGCCTTGGGTTTTGCCTCTATCTTCCTGATCATAATCGCAATAGTGGGCAAGATTTCAGGATGCTTTCTTGGGTCAATCATTTCAAGGCTTAACACCAAGGAAGCACTTGTAACTGGCATTGCAATGATTCCAAGAGCCGAGATTGCAATAGTAATCACTGACGTTGGACTTACAACCAACCTGATTGACAAAAGTATTGCTTCCTCTGCTCTGACAATGGTGCTTGTGACAACCCTGATCACGCCCCCCCTTCTGACAAAAGCACTAAAAAGGCTGAGGGGGAACAACAAAAATAATTTTAATTGATTCGTGGATAAAAATAGTGATGTGCTATGAATGTAGCAAACTGCTATAAAAAAATAACAAAAAAAGCATCAACAGTAAAAGAAAACGATTCAATCGAAAGAGTAATTGATGCAATGCTCGCGGACAAAAAATCCCGCTCAGTTTACGTTGTGAACAGTGAGGGCCAGTTAGCAGGCATTATTGTTGTAAAAGAGGCACTTGACTTTTTGGCTCCACGCTTTTTTGGAAGCAATAGCTTGAAAGCAAGGGACCTGTTTGCAACAAGAGCCCGGCACATAATGAAAGCACCGGTTTTTGTTTCCCCAAAAACAACCTTGGAAGAAGCGCTTGAAATAATGGTGAGGAATGATTTAGAGGAACTGCCGGTTGTTGAAAACGGCAAAATTGTGGGCGACCTTAACTGCCTTGAGGTAATTGGCGCAATGAGGCAAAAAAAATGAGAATTGGAAGGATTTTCTCCTTTGACCAGAGAGAAAAAGAAATATACGCAGAATTCCTGAAGAACGCAGAGTGCATGCTCGCAGGGGTTAAATTCCTCGAAAAATCAATCCTTGAACGCCGCGGAAAAGAACACGACAAGCACGTGTCAAAAGTCATTGAATACGAAAAAATCTGCGATGTGAAAACATTTCATATAATCGAAGAAATACTGAAAGTAAAACACTCTCACAGCAGGTACGAGCTCCTGAGGCTCAACCTGAGCATTGAAAAAGTAGCAAAAGCAATCGAGGCAACAGGGCACAGGGTCAGAATGTCTAATGGTATTAGATTCCCAGACTACTTGAACCAGGGGCTTGGCGAAATGGCAAAGGCCACAGTTAAAACAGTTGAGGCCCTGAAGAGAGCACTCCAGGAAATGCCCCGCGACTACGAAAAAACACTCAAGTACGCGGAGAAAGTTCACGAGTTCGAGGAGGAAATGGATGATGTGAGGAGGAACAGCTGCAATGAATTCATTCACTCAAAGACAAAAATGTCAATCCAGCAGTATTACATCTGGCACGAAATCGTTTCAAAGATGGAGTCTGTTGCAGATTCCTGCGATGAAACAGCAAACATAATAAGGCGAATCCTTGCAGCGAAAGAATAAGGGATAGCAAACAGCCAGTGGTTCTCCTTTCAAAAAAAGAACAAGTTAAAACAAGACACTCCGAACAAGCTTAACCCACAACTTCAAGCAATAAAAAAAGAATAAAAGTTCAAAACATTCCCAAAAAAATTTAACCAAAAGAAGAACAGGTTAAAAACAAACACTCTCTCGCTTTCAACCCGCCAGAAAGGGAATGGTTAAAAACAAAACAACACCCAAATTCTTAACATAAAACAAGCACGGGTAGGGAAGTGGCCAAACCCACCAGCTTTAGGAAGGAGTTCCTTGAAACAGCTGGTCGCTTAGTGCGTTCCCAGGTTCGAATCCTGGCCCGTGCATTGGATACTCCATAGCAGCCCTCTTAACCCAGCTACTGGCCACGGGCAATAGTGCCCTTATTGCATTGTTTAATTTAGCGCTTCTTCAATTATCCGCTTTTCCTTTTTGGTTATGCCATACAAATCGTAAACCAATTCATCTATTTCTCGGTCCGTTTTGTCAATTTTTTGCTTCAAAGCCAACAACTCTTTTTTGTACTGGTTGAAATAATCTTCCCATTCATCTTGCTGTTTTAAAGAAAGTAGAATTTTCTGCTTTTTGAGTTCTTCTAAAAAGCTTGTAAAATCGCTCTTAAACGCAGATTCAATCTTTCGAGTGTGTTTAATAGCTAAACAATTGTTCTATTTGCCATTAGATGGGTTAAACAACGCTGTTTGATTTGAAACCCTGTTAACCATGATGCCATGAATGAGGACAAATTTTTATAAAAAGCTTGGCGTGGGCTATTGCCTCTGGTTATAGTAGTCAAAATTAAATTATCACTCAAAGGGGTAATCTTTTTATTCTGACTTTGTTCACTCTTTCTTTTAATACTGTTTCGGTTTACCAAGGACGGCTATGAACTTTGATTGGAGGTTTTTGGTTTGAGGTTTGTTACTTTTCCTGTATAATTAGAACATTTGCTCTAGAACTAGTGTGAGGTGGTACCTGAAGTCTTCTGCTGTTATGGCTGTGAGGCCCAATTGGCTTGCTCTTTCTTTGAGTTGTTCTTTTGTAATGCTGGCTTTTTGAATGCAAGCTTTTATGTCTTGTTCGTCTCGCTCATTGAATCTCGCAATCTTCGAAACAACAATATCCAAAGGAGATAAAGCAAATAATTCGATGTGTTCAAATTCTTTTATTGGAATTGCTTTTTCATTGTAGTCATCAGGCAATTGTTGAGCAAAAATAAGCCCGTTCCAAAACAAATCAATTTCAAAGCCCGGATTTAAAGTTTCTTTTGCTTTTAGTAGTGCTTTCTCGTTTTTTGAACTTGACTCAAAATCAACATCGCGAGTGGAATTCTTCAAGTCCAACAAAGTCATTGCGGTTCCGCCAACAGCAGTAATCCTGATTTTTTCGGTTAGTTCTTTGTCTAGTTCTTCAATAAAATCAAACAGCCTTTGTTTTCCGATTTCAGATGGCATTGTAGAGCCTCATTTTTTCCTTTAATGATTTCAAGTCAGCCTTTTTTTCCTTAATATCTAATTGCTTGATTAAGTTAATTGCTTTTTCGGTTTCCTTCAATGGCTTGATTTTATTGAATGCTTTAAGCAAGCCAAATAACTCTGGGAGCTTGCCGTATTTGTTGCAAAGGAAGATTAACAAGTTATAATTTGGCTGCCTTTTTGACTTGTTGTCAAATGCTTTTGAGAGAATTATTGGAATTGCTTCTTTTCTTCTCGCATCATCCTGCAGCAATATGGCTGCAATAGTGCTTTCAATTGAGATAGTTATGCCTGGCCGTAATTGTTCTCCGAATTCAGAATAGCCAAAACGGTTTAGGTTGTAGAAAAGGTCTTTTTCACTGATTTTGTTCAGTTTCAATTCTTTTTCGGCCCGAATGTTAATTCCCTGGTTTAATGCTCTTTTTATTGAAATCCAAAAGTCTTGCGGGGAATAAAAAGTTGTTTTGTCTGAGAGCATTTCTTTCAATGCATTTTTTTCCTGTTCCTTTAACAACTCAAAGAATTCTTTTTCTTCCCTTAAAATCAAAAAATCAAGCTTAATGTTATGAATTCCCTGAAGTAGTTTCATAATTGAGTAAATGGACTTTATTTCATTTTCAATCCTTTGCTCTCTGTCTTCCTTAGCACCCCAATTATTGCCTGTTGCCGTTGAAAATGGTTCTTTCAAAATAAACAGGAATTCAGCCTTGTTTAACTTAAAGTTTCTTTCAGGCTTGATTATCGAAATTGACTCAATAAAATAGAAACCTTGAGAGAAATAGTTTTCCATTTCAAACAATAACAATTGAAGCTCTTGTCTTTTCTCCAATAACCTCCTTTTCTTAATTAGTTCCATCTCGCTTAAAAAATCCAAAATTGCGAGATTGTCAAAGTTTAAGTGAGTAATAGAAGAACGGCCAATTCTCTCAATTTTGAGAATATTCTTATCAGCAAGGCCTTGAATAGTGTTATAGATGTTTTTGTAAGTGGCCCTGCCATACTTTTTCTTGATTAATTCTTGAGAAGCCTGAATAGAAAGAGTTCTACCCAAATTATTCGACAAGATACTATAAGTCCTAAAAGACAACTTATTCATCAAAACACCAACTTATGTTTCACACAATATTATTCAGATTATTATTAATACTATTACTATTATTACTATCATATGTGATATAATATTATACCCCCTATGATATATAAAGGTTTTGTTTAGAAGTTTCATACTATTACAATAGGATAAAAACAGGCCTTTTCGTACTATTACAATAGGAGTAAATGGCACGTTTGCTTTTAGTGTTTTTTGCTGTATTTTTCCTTTATGGAAACAATAACTGTTCAAAAAAGCCTGTTTGAAGACAAGCAAAAATTCAGAGAACTGATTGAAGAACTGGCCGGCCAGGACTCAAACCTAATGGTTTTTGGCTTGCCGAATTCAGGCAAGTCAACCCTGGTAAAAGCGGTTTGCGGGAAAAACAACAAGTTCTGCACATTGCCGGAAGAAGAAATAATGGACGAAGAAAGTGCAGCAGAAATTAAGGCAGAGCCTGAGGGCAAAAAATGGGCTGTCAGCCACCAGTACCCCGGAATGCACGGAAACACAACAGACAAAGAACTAAAAGACTTCTTAGAACAAAAAATGGGTTTAGAGCCGGAAAAATGGCAAATTATAAGAATAAACACCAAATAACTGATTTTATTTAATACACAGTTTTAAATATATGCATATATATCTTTCGTTTCATATATTAGTTGTGATTTTATGAGTAAAACCATTACTTTGTCTGTCCCGGATGAAATGTATAGGGATATGCAGGAGTTCCGGGAAATAAACTATTCCGAGCTGGCCAGGGAAAGAATTTCAGAATACCTTGCTACAATCAAAGAAAAAGAAGAGCACTTTCCTAACTATTTTCTGACAATCAAAGACTTGATTTTTATAGATGACAGAATCTCTCAGATTCATGATTTGGTTGAAAAAAACAGCAAGAAAATGAAGAGTTTGGAATGGGTTGAACGCGTTTTCGAACTTGATTTTTTGGATAGCATGGCAAACTTTATACATGACTTTGCGAAAATTCACCCGTTTGAAGATGGTAATAAGAGGACTGCTTTTGTTTGCGTTGACGCTTTCCTTAGATTGAATTATTACAAGCTAAATATTAAGGCGAGTAAAAACAGGACTACGGCTGACGAGAAGTTTTTCTGGCAGAACAGCAACCAACAAAAGACAACGAGAGAAATAAGGCAGTTCCTGAAAGAACACCTCGCACCCTGCAAGAAACCGAAAAGCGTTGAACAAGCCATTAAAGACTCCATCAAGGAAAACAAGCAGCTATTGGAGAATTTGGCGAAGTGAGGAAAAATAAGCAGAAATAAAGTAGAGGTGATTTTTTTGAACAAAGAGGAGAGACAAGCAATTGAAACCGTTGAGGGGAATCCAGGACAACCAAAAATTCAAGCATTCCAATTAGAAGGAACGTACAAGTTAAGAGATTCGGTTAATCAACTTCAAGAATCAATAATACAAACTAGAAAATCAATGGGTTCAAGTTTGGACGATTTAACTAAGGCAATAGAAGAACAAAGCCATAGCCAAAAATCGTTACAAAAATGGCTTGTGATATGGACAGCACTGATGGCCTTAGGCATTATTGTACAGGTGTTATGGGTTATATTACACTGATGCTGATGAAACCAATCAGAAGACGAAATTGTTAAATACAACTTGCCGTATATACTTTTATTTAACTGTTTCAACCGAGAAACCTATTGGGAAAGGCATTGAACCTTTGGAGCTTTGTCTGACCCGTGCACTCGAATCTTTAAAAAATAGAGAAAGAACCTGCTTACCAGCAGGTCCTGATTGTGTACGTTAGAGTGGACTCGCCGTTTGCTGGTATTTCCACCTTGAACTCGTACTTGTACGCGTCTTTTTTCTCGTATGGGTGGCTCGAGCTAACAATCTTGTTGTCCCCGTAGGTGTGCTCGACAGCATAGACAGTAACAGCATCGTCCTTGTGGTTTCTGAACTTCACCTCGTAACTGTACTCTCTACAGCGATCTCCGATCTTCTCTTCGCTGGTTGTCTTTTTTTCTCCAACAATGTCAAACGCGTAGCCTGTGAGAAGCGAAACCTCTTCGTCCTCTGGAGTGTGGTCAATTGAATCCTCGCCAACAAACTGGAGCTTGCCCTGCGAATCCTCCTTGTACACGCGAACCGTGCCCTTTGGCAGGGGCATGCCCAAACCTGTTTCCTCCGAGTTCTTGAACTCGAGCAAAACTTGAACCTTTTTCTCAGAGGTGTTGTTTGAGTAGCTGCGATACCAGTCCTTCATTGGGTCAAACACGAACTTTTTCACAACTGAAACATTGGGAGCACTCAAAAGGCTTATCTGCTTTGTTTCGTTGTTGCCAATGTCAGTAACGCGGTCAAGGGAGTACATGTGGTACTCGTATAAGCCCTCTTCCCTGAACTGGTTTGGAGTGGCTGTAGGAATTGCTTCTTTGTATGCCATCTCTCCTGAAAGATACCTCTGTTCTGTGCCCGCAAGGTGCAGGTCTCCTGCCACGAGCTTGAGGGTGGAAGCAGGGTAGGATGTGCCGGAGGTGTTTCTTACTGTAACCCAGCCTGAAAAGTTTAACTGCGAGTCATCCTGGTTTATTTTCGCGATATAGTCAGCCTGCCACGTAATGCCCTTTGTCAGGTAAGTTGTCTGCGTTTCCCTGTTCCCATCGCTTTCAGTGTAGAGCTTCCAGACAAGGCTTGGCTTTGCAAGGAGCCCGCCAGGGAGCTCTGGGAAATATGTTTCCTGAACTTCGTTAAGCGAAACGACCTTGTCGTCTGTTTGCAAAAGCAGTTGGTCCAGGTCTTTTGCAACAGAGTAACTCAGTAGCTTGCCTGTGTAGACCTGGCCGTCTTTTGTTTTAACTGTTATTTCTTTGCCGAGGTATTTTTCCAGCAAGCGGCTCTTGCTTGCCAGGTCATACTCGTAGTTTTGTTCAACTACAAAGGTGCTTGAATCCTCGAGGTCCTTGAACAATACAGATTCTGGTTTTATGAGAGCAGCAATATCAGTATATTTC
>Ga0190313_1001744_pt1 | contig 11401 bp, 14 predicted proteins | sample 4870071011_MG_FD_169989 | JGI IMG/M metagenome (GOLD analysis project Ga0190313, IMG submission 169989) | Hydrothermal vent sediment bacterial communities from Southern Trench, Guaymas Basin, Mexico - 4870-07-10-11_MG | ecosystem: Environmental > Aquatic > Marine > Hydrothermal vents > Sediment ...
GATAAATATTAGTGTTGGTACAAACAAGACGCCGCCCCCAATACCCAGAAACGCTGCTACCAGTCCTATCAGCAAGCCGAACAGTAAGGCGATTGCTATGGAAATTTCAGCCATTTTTGCGCACTATGCCAACTAAAAATACTTATTTTTTGTATATTTTTATATTTCTTTGTATATTATTGCTATACATAATATCTTGGTGGTAGGCTTGTCTGAGATCCTCCCTATTAGGATTCCAGAGGAGGATTTGAAGTATCTGGAGGAGCGTTCTAAAAGAGAGAAGATTCCCAAGGCGTCTTTGGCGAGGAAGTTTCTTCACGAGAAGATACTTGAGGAGCGCTTTAAGGAGGCAGTGGATAGCTATTTGAAGGGAGTTTTCTCTTTGGGTAAGGCAGCGGAGTATGCAGGTATGTCCATCAGAGAGTTCCTTGCAAGACTTATAGAGCTAGGAGTGGAGATAAGATATTCTCTGAGTTCGCTGAGGGAGGATCTCGAGGCGGCCAAGAAGTGGGCTCGAAGAGAGAAGTCCTAGTACTGAATTCGACCCCACTCATATACCTATCGAAGGTAGGACTTATAGGATCACTAGCGGAGATATTTGAAATTGTAATAACACGAAGTGTTTACAGAGAAGTTGTGATCGAGGGAAGGAAAGTTGGAGCTCCAGAAGTAGAATCCATAGAAAGGCTAATAAGCAAAGGAAAAATTGTTGTTAGGGATGACCCCAAAGAAGCAATGTTATTAGCTGAGACATTCCGAATTGGGAGAGGCGAAGCTTCAGTGCTATCTCTAGTAGCAAAGGAAAACGCAGTTGCTATTATAGACGATGAGAAAGCACGAAGAGTTGGAAAGACACTCGGCGTCAGAGTCCATGGAACTCTCTTCCTGCTAAAACTATTACTGCTCCTCGGAATAATTAGTGTCGATAAACTTAAGCGACATCTGTACCTAATGGTGAGAGAGGGTTTTCATCTCTCGGCGGAAGTCCTCATCGAGTTTGTCATGGACATCGAGAAAGAGGGTTCAGCTTGAGAATTATCTCTAGGGGTTAAATAAAAAGCGAAAAGTTATTCTTTATTGAGGAGGACAAAATATTCGTCCTGATTCATATTCTTAGCTGGTCATCAAAAATGCCTTTTACGAAATCTTATTGGTGAGGCTCTAAGGTGCTTTTGGTATGGGTCCCATAGTAAATAAGTATCCTTATCTTATCGTTGAAGCTGAAGAAATTGAGGATGTCAGGGTAGCAAAGAAGACTCCGATAATCGTTTGGGAGCTAGTAAGCAAGATAAGCAAACAGTACTCGCTACACGCATTAACGAGAAATGAATATATCAGGGCATACAGAGATTTTATGTGGAGACTCGGAATAGACCCCACGAAGGAGAGGCCATCATGCGAAGCGCTGATTAGAAGAATACTCAGCGGTAGAGGCCTGCCAAGAATAAACAATGTTGTTGATATCATGAATGCTTTCTCGGCATACTACTGCGTGGTTATGAGCGTATTTGACTTAGACCACATCTCATTGCCCGCAACCCTCAGAGCAGCGGAGCTGGGGGAGAAAATCATTGTCATAGGAGGAAAGGAAATCGAGCTTCCCGAGGGTTTCCCCATACTGGTGGATTCTAAAGGCCTAATATTCTCCGCTACCATTTACCGTGACAGCATACATACGATGGTAACCTCGGCAACAAAAAACATATTGCTAGTAGGATATGCGCCTAAGACCATTGAGAGGGCATACCTCCGAAGAGCAATCCGCGAAACGTCCGAAGCTATTGAGGAATACTGCGGAAATAAGTAATGGCAAATAACTTCATGAATATACGAATGTTTGTAGTATATAGGTTTTTTGCTTTGATAGGGATGAAGCCTGGGTATCTGTCGTGAAGGCCCCAAGGGACATTGTAGATTTTATGATCAAGCTCTTTAAGGAGAAATATCGGACCGTATGTGCCAAGGTTGCTGAGCAGAAGAAAAGAGGCTTTCTGGATGTTCCTCTTCTGAAGCATTACAGTAGATTGTTGAAGATGAGAAAGTGGGTAGAATCTGAGCTTAGAATGAGATACCTATCGCTAGGGAATGGACGTATCATACTCGCCGAGAAGCTTGGTATTAGGGATGGTGATAGAGTTCTCGATGTTGGCTCTGGTGATGGGTGGTTCTCCATCCAAGTAGCTCTGAGACATCCCGGAGCAACTTTCTATGGTGTTGAGTTGTCGGAGGAATTCGCTGAGGCTATGGAGTATGCGGAGATATTCGGGGTGAAAAATGTGTATTTCTTCTATTTTGATGCGTATGACTTGCCATTTCCAGACAACGTGTTCGACAAGGTGGCTCTATTCTTCTCGATCGCAAACATAGCCTTCAATAGGAAAGATTTAGTCAGGTTGTTTATGGAACTAAGAAGGGTTCTACGTAAAGGAGGATTAATGGGTATATCTGAGCCGTTTGTAGAGGATTTCCCTAAGAACCTAGGCGAAGTTTTAAGACAACTGTACGCTGAGAGTCACAATGGTGAAACATTACTATATCTCAGTGATGTTGTGTGGGCTCTCAGAAAAACCAATTTCAAGGTAGTTGAGATAACCAAGGTAGAACTAAGAGATACTGGGGCGGACATAGGCGAAGCGAAGGAATATTTGAGGCGTCACTATGGAGTACCCATACCGGACTCAGTATTATTGTCCATACAGACTGATAGAATATGGGTCCATGATGACCCACCAGGATACACAATAATTGTAGCCAAAAAGAGATGATTATCAAAGACAAATAAATCCAGATAGTACTCTCTTTCACTAAAGCCCTCAAAATATTCATTCTAGAAAAACACTCCAAGGCCTAGGTAGGAATAATAAATGAAGAAAAGAGCACATACAAACCAAAACTCAAAAATTTCTCTTCTTTATTCGAGTTGCCAATTCGTATGCCGCTAGAGCAACCACAGATATCTGCAATGTAGCAAGAAGGAACTCAACGACCATAACATCCACGCCCAAAACAAATAATACCATCTCTATACTAACCACAACCAGTATACCACCAAGCAACCCCAAGAAAATACTCTCTATCTTGCCAGCTTTAGTAACTTTGAGATAATATATGATTGTAGCCACAATATTTATCGCAATATAGATAGGCACAGAAAGCATCAGCACTCTAGGTCTCATATCCCAACCAATAATGATATAGTACCTAGCCAATATTGGTAATAGAAATACCCAAAACAGAATAGCTATGATATAAGAAACATAAAAGAGAGAGTCCTTATCGAGAATCCTTAGCAGATGGCTCATAACAATCACACCAAATAACTCTCGCTTTATTACGTATATCTCGATTTATCGCTATAACCCGATTGTTAGCATAAAATATCACCTTATAAACTTTTAGTGTAATGAAAATCCTTGGACTGATAGCTAAACAGCTAACGAAGAACGAGTGCTCTATAGGATAAAACAAAAACTTAATGTTGCAAACACCAAATAGTGATAATAAAGAAAGAAAAGACAGAAAATACGCGAATAAATCACGAATTTGGATGCGTAGGACGTAATGCGGCATAGGATATTTGCTGATTTTTCGGATGTACAAAACGAAGATAATAACAAATAAGACCCACAAGAAGCAAGCAGCGGTATACCCTGTAAAAAGAGGAGATTGTGAAGAAAAAAGAGAAAATATCCTACACGCGGAGCGATGTGAGTTCTTTCTCAATTCTGTTAAGTTCTTCTTTCAGCTTATTATACCTCTCAACGAACTCATCTGGTGTTATTCTGCCAGCTGAAAGATCCTTCTTGAGCCTCTCAATTTCATTTAGTATCTGCGCTTTTTTGTTTTCAAGCTCGACTACTTTCTCATGAACCCCCAATTCTACTTTTACGCCTTCTTTCATCTCAGCGGGAATAAATGTTTCAACTATGACGCCATCAGCTATCCTAGAGATTCTATCGGCTAAACGTGCAACTGATATGTCGTGTGTCACAACAATAACAGTTTTGTTGAGTTCCTTGTGAAGCTTCCTAAATAGCTCGGCTATCTGCATGCTTGTCACACTATCCAGCTCGCCGGTAGGCTCATCCGCAAGTATTAGGGGTGGGTCATTCGCAAGGGCAGCTGCTATTGCTACTCTCTGTTGTTCGCCTCCGGAAAGCTCCGATGGTTTATGATGCATCCTATCTTCTAGTCCAACTAATCTCAGCAGTTCTATGGCTCTCTGCTTTCTTTTCTCTCTCGGCATCCCAGCGAGGATCATGGGTAATTCTACGTTTTCCAATGCTGTTAGTGTGGGTACGAGGTTGAAGAATTGGAAGACAAAACCCACTTTTCTCCGTCGATACTCCACGAGTTTCTTTTCTGGGAGATCAACTATGTTTATTCCGTCAACATATACCCTCCCAGCAGTAGGCTTTGTTATTCCACCGATTATGTTTAGTAGTGTTGTTTTACCAGATCCGGATGGACCTACGATAGCCCTGAATTCGCCTGGGGATACGTTCAGATTTAAGCCTCTCAGAGCAACTACCTCTATTTTTCCGGTCTTATAAATCTTTATTAGATCCTCGCACACGACTTCGCTCATACCTCTCACCTAGTGGGTAATTCTTATCTCCTGTGAGGGATCCTCCCTATATAGCACTAGGAGTGGAATCACAGCCGAAAAAAGAAACGCAACGAAAGCCGAACCAACGATCACATATAGCTTAGGAGGGATCGTAAGTAGGTATCCTGGTGGGAACTCAGGGGTAATTCCCATGAATAGGAATGACATTGACGACATCACGACTAGGTATCCGTATGTGTATACTAGGGCCAACCCGATACCCAATATGTATCCTAATATGGTGATGACAGCAACTTCGCCGAGGACCATGCCCAGCAAATTGCTCAGTGATCCTCCTCTGACCCTGAGTAGTGCTATTTCTCTTCTCCTCTCGATTATGGAGGTTACCATTGTTAAAGTCATTCCTATAATAGCCATAGCTATCGACAGGTAGAATAAGACATCTACGAATACTTGCTGGTATACAATCACCCAGTTGTTATATACATCATCAAGCGATTTTTGGAATACTTGGATGCTAGTCGATAGTTCAAGATCATCGAAAACACTTTTGATCTCATAGCCAACCGAAATAGGGTCTTCTTTGTCCTTAACATCTATTAGTATCGTCCCAATACGTGTTTGCTGAGCCACGGAGTGCCCAATCCTATCGAATATAGCTGGCCCGATAAAGGCGATATACTTATTAAAGTAGAGCTCAAACATACCCGCGATTCCAGGTGCCCACTTTATGTATCCTGCCACAGTGAAGTTGTAGATCAGCAAAGTGTTATTCACAGCGAAGGGCAAGTATATCGTCGATCCTACTTCGTATCCTTCAACGTCTTTATAGCATATCGGAAGCAGAACTTTTGTTGGATCCCTCAAAATCTCCTTCATCTCGGAGAGTGAAACCTCCTCCGTATAACCATCCCTCATATAGCTCACATCTATGTACGCAGGGTCCACTATGTAGAGCATCGATATGTTTGTTGATGGGTCGTAGGGGAGATATATTAGGCCTATATATGATGCTTCACCCGCCCCCTCTACCTCATATACTGTGTTGTTGATACTCGTGACGTTAGAGTAGGGCACAAAATCATGTATTCCAACCTTTATATCAGCACCGATGGATATCTCTAAGTTTATCCTAATTCTATTTCTACTAGTTGCATTGTTTATTGTGAAGAAAATGCCAAAGACTAGTGTCATAACTATGAGCAGAATAACCTTGTATACCCTAGCTTTCTTTCTGATAAACTGCTCAACAGCAATTTTGCTTAGATCACCGCTAAATGGTCTTGAGAATATCTCGAGAACCTTGGAAAACCTATCTGAGTATGCTGCCACAATCTTTGCGCATCCATATGCGAGGATTATGGGGCCACCAATGATTGCGATAAAGTATATCGGAAAGTATATCATGAGGAGGAAAGCGAGATAGTATCTCCCCTTCATTATCTCGGTCATCAGAATCTTATATGTCGGCATGCCTAGGAGAATCTCTATTAGACCATACGCAGAAATTATGATGAATACCCATAAGACTTTCCCCACTTTCACTTCCTTCTCGATTTCTGGGACATACTCTGATATCGATGTTAGTATGTCGAGAGTCGCTACTCTTCTAGCAGGGTAATATATCGAGATGAAGCCGAGGATCATCCCCATGATGATGGATGGGACGACATAATCCCCTACAATACTATTTAGAAGCATTACTGGGTCTACAGATTCTGCGAATGTTCTTGCGAGTGTCTGAGATACCAAGTATGATACCCCGTATGCTACTCCTAAACCCACAATACCAGCGACTATACCGATGAGTACTATCTCGATAACAAAGTTCATAAATATTTGTCTAGAACTCATACCCCTTATTTTTAGAAGTCCTATCTCTCTCCGCCGCTTATTCACGAGAATCCAGTTTGCCACCAGAGCCAGAATTACGCTTAAGAAAAGTACTGGGAGCATCATAAATAGAAATCCTATTCGCACACTGGTCAGCTGTGTCTCCACCACGTATACGGAGAGGCCAAGATAATTAGTTATATGTAGTTCATATTCCTGCGAGAAATACTTCTGAAGGTACATGCGGATCTCATTATATGCCTTATTGATTCTAGCTTTTGTAGCAGGCAGGTCGAATGGGTCAACAATAGATTCCTTATCGAGAATTATCATAGCCTGAGCTGTGCATGAATACATAAATTCCATTCCTGCATTGGTGTCATTAGTAGCCTTCTGGATAAGATCCGCGATGTACTCCCAGTTATCTATGAAGATAACTAGTCCGAAGTTAGGATCGATTACTGGGTAAAGCTGCGGCTCTTCAGCTACATATCCATACCTCTGGTATATCTCGTTCCAAAAAGAGCCGGTGGAAACCCAGAAATATTTTTCGTAGTATTCTCCTCCAAAATCGACAATAGCTGATATCGTTAAATTTAGCTTCCTTCCAAACATAGTAATAGTTATGTTGTCTCCGATGCTTATACCTAAGTAGCTTGCAAGCTGCTTACCGATGCCTATGCCATCATTCAGATTCCCACTAATACTTACCCCGCTAAACCTAGGTGTTTTCTGAATCAGAAAGAGGCTGATCCCCTCCCTCGAGACCTCCCAAGATGATCTGTTACCAAATGTAACATTTGGTGTGATTATTGTTCGGAGAAGAAACTCGACCCTATCAACATACTCTATGGACTCCAAATTTTTCACATGCTCACTATAGTTATCCACAATGGCGTGGAAAGATTGCTCGGATGAGAAATACATATACGCATTCATATCCACTTTAACGAGGTTGGTATACTGCCTAACCGTTGCCACACTCGCATAATCGGTAGTCATAAAAACGCTGAACAATAGACCAACAGCAAGCACTATGCCAAGAAACGTTCCTATCCACATTGAAGGCTTACGAAGGGTCATCTTAAGACCATAGAATATTGCTCCCATACTAACCCCCAAATTTAATGCAAGTATAAACAAATTGGGTTGGTATATATCTATTAATGTTTATTTGCATTTTAGACTATTTAAGGACTGATATTAGGATTTCTTTGGAACAACAACCTATAAATCTCTTTTAAATACAGCAGATGAATACTTATAAAAATTGGTGCTGGAAGAGCACAAAGAGAAAACGCAAAATTCTATCCTAATCTATCTTACGCATTGCTGTGGGTACTTCCAGCCTTCGCGTCCAGCGTTTCTATGCTTCTTATCAGATTGTCTACTATTGTGTTGAATCTCTCTGTGAGCTCCGGGTCTTCGAGTATGAATGGTTTTCCTTCGTCTGTGAGCTTGACTATCCTCGGATCTAATGGTAGCTCCCCTAAGAATGGTATTCCTAATTTCTCCGCTGTCGTTTTTCCACCGCCTCTACCGAAAATATATGTTATTTTTCCGCAGTGTGGACATCTAAACCCACTCATATTCTCTATTATGCCGAGCACAGGGACATTTACAATCTTTGCCATGTTCGCAGCTTTCTTGGCATCATGCAGGGCTATCTTCTGGGGAGTAACAACTATTATTATCCCTGTGAGATCAGGTATGTTCTTAACAACAGCTAAGACCTCATCTCCCGTTCCTGGGGGGAGATCAATTAGTAGGAAATCTAGCTCTCCCCACTTTACCTGTGCTAGGAACTGCATGATCGCCTTGGCTACGAGGGGGCCCATCCATATTACTGGGGACTCCTCCTCGGGAAGGAGAAACTGCATGGACATTATCCAAATCCCCATCGGCCCCTTAAATGGGATTATCATGTTATCCTCGATTTTTGGTGTTCTGTCCTCCACGCTGAGAGCAATAGGTATGTCTGGGCCATAGATATCAGCATCCAACACACCGACACGATACTTCCTCATCGCCAATGCATACGCGAGGTTTGCGGTCACAGTTGTTTTCCCTACGCCTCCCTTACCAGACATAATTGCGACCTTATATCTTATCCTACTCATGTTCTCCCTTACTTTTTCTCTAAGATCAACAGATGATGATGGCGTTTGTCCTCCCTGCAATTAGGGTCACCAATATTACAATTTACTTTGAAATTTTATCAATGGTTTCGTATTTACATATCAAAAAACCATTAGCTCGAAGATGAGATACATAGAGGACATCTTTTGGCATTCTCTTGCGGTGCTGAATGTATAGGGAAAAATTTCTAAGACGATGTTGAAATAAGACTGCGCTAGGCATTATGGGCAAAATCTCATATCGTTGAGTAGTTTCTTTATTCTCAGCATTTCTTCGACGGAGGGTATCTCTGATCCATGTGCCTTTGAATCGTGGGGGTGCAGCTAATGCTCTAATTCTCTTATAGAGCAAGCTGTTGATGGCGCCAAATATGATTGCTGATACCACCAAGCTATGATTAGATCTGGGTTTAAGCTGAGGATCCCCTCTGAGTTCTTTGGGTCAACTATGGTCTTGTTCTGTGCCTCGGGCAGATCATCACTGTATTTGTCAACACCGACAACTCTATCAAGAACACCCAAATCATAGAGGGTTCGAGTAGCCGCACTAGCAACGCTTATAATCCTCTTGGGAGGGCTAGATAGTGTCACTGTTCGACCAAGATCGTCGACAACTATTATTGATGCCTGCTGTGTTGTGCTCTTAGGTATTACTAGATATCCAACAATGACACCAACAATGAAGCAGAGTATAGATGCCATGACTAGGATATATTCACGCTTTATTACCATTTGTCCTCCCCAATTTTGTGTTACTATTTCCATGATTAGTGTTACCAAAATATAGGTAATATTATACATTGTATATACAATGAAGGTCATAGATCTCAACGTAGAAATCGCGTGCCGAAGTATTAAGTGAAATTGAGATAAAAGTGGTCGACCAGTTTTGTGCCCTCAAATTCGGGCTTGTCCAGCCACTTCACATTAGCAATTCAAGATCTATCATCTAGAGATGCTAGACCCTGTGGATTGTTACCATGGCTTCTGGGGTGTTCTATATATCCTTGGTTTTACGATTTTCTTGTATAGGTAGCCAAGTATGAAGCCTGTTATGAAGCCACCTATATGTGCGGTGTGCGCCACGTAGTCAATATATTGTATTGAGACTAAAATCGTCTCCAATATTAGGTAGAACAGTGCGAAGTCGCGAGCTTCTATCTTGTAGTAGAAAAAGCTTATTATTGTTAGTTTTCGCTTTGGGAAATATATGGCGTATGCTGCTACGGCTCCACAGAGAGCACCAGAAGCCCCAACCACGGGAGAGTCCACCATGTAGTCTGGAACTACGAGTGTGTGGAATAGCAACGCGCCTACACCGCAAACAATGTAGAAGATAACGAAGAATCCATGCCCATATACATTCTCTAGGTCGTCGCAAAAGACGAATAGGAAGTACATGTTTATGACTAGATGCAATATACCTGTATGTATGAAAAGACTTGTGAGTAGGGTCTCTACGTGGTGTCCTTCTAGGAACTCTTTTGGCACAAAGCCGAAGCGGTAGATGACCCAAGGATTATGCATCTCATATACAAAGATAGCGATGTTTATAGCGATGAGGATCCAAGTTATGAAAGGTATTATTCGCTCAAATTCTTCTTCCTCAAGTATTATTGCCATGATAGGCACCAAAAGGTGAACTAACAAAGATACAACAACCAGATATTAGATCGTGGGCTATGATATTACTTTGTTTTTACCATAGTGATGCCATTAAAAACTGAATTTAAATATAAGGATCATGTAACATCCAGATTTAATAGGAGATAGCAATAAAGCGGCATCATATGCTGTGAGCTTCTACTGCAGCTAAGTGGAATAGATCTGTGAAGATGATCCGTGTTATTTGATATGTGATATTTTATCCAAATGTTTTTAAATGAGGAATATTATAAGAATGCTATGAGAGGATATAGCTGTTTAGGTTTAAGCAAAAATGGCAATAAAAAATATGGGTTCTCAAAAGAAGGAAGACCCGCTTACACGATTTGTTGTCAGTCTGATCATGCTGTTTATTAGTGGCGGATGGATGCTCGTAACTTGGCTTGCTACTTCATCAATGGAATCTATCATTGTAAGACAGATTCTTCTGACTTTAGGTGCTTTTTCAACGGTTTCCTTTCTTTTCTCTATACTCATTTTTTTCTTAGATCTAAGTGATGTTATAGAAGAGGAGAGAGCGAAAAAAGCTATGGCTTATGCCTTCGCAATTGGTATTCTTCTCCTTTGCATCTCAATCATACTCTATACGGGTGTCATAGCCACCCAGCCCACCAACAGGTATTTGGGAAACTACCATGATTGAGAAATATGTAGATATTCCAGCTCTTAACCATTGACAAAAGAGAATGTCGACGTAGTGGGATTGAAGATTAATACGGAATATTGTGCTCTCATAATAAAACTTATCTAATTCAACTAACAATATTAAGCATACTAGAGCCTTTGTCGAGAGGGTTAAGAGGAACACCAACTCGAATGCTGCCATTTATGCTGATTGTTGATAACGCTAAGATTTGTGAACAAGATAACCGCTTGGTGCTATTTTGCACTTATTTTTAGAAAAAATATAGCAGAAATCTTAGGCTGAGTAGTCATATCTCAGCATTAACGAGGGTCATCATGCGGTCAGATGTGCCATTAGTCATCATCGACTTATAGGATATCCATGATTTTATGCATTTTAATTTGTTTATAGCACTAATTTGTCCTAGCAACGCCCAACGCACGTACTCGATAAACATTTCTTTTCTGGAATTTAGGAGATATTCGTATATAAGGATTCTTTTACTATTTTATATTGGTTGTTCTGGTGGTTCTGTATGAAGATAATATATCATGGTCATGCCTGCTTCGA
>Ga0190313_1001745_pt1 | contig 11399 bp, 11 predicted proteins | sample 4870071011_MG_FD_169989 | JGI IMG/M metagenome (GOLD analysis project Ga0190313, IMG submission 169989) | Hydrothermal vent sediment bacterial communities from Southern Trench, Guaymas Basin, Mexico - 4870-07-10-11_MG | ecosystem: Environmental > Aquatic > Marine > Hydrothermal vents > Sediment ...
TCAGCATGCTTTCAAAATCGTCCAACGCATACTTTGCTTCCTCAAACCGGTTTTCAAATATCCCTGAGAGGTTTTCTAAATCCTCCTCAGAGTAACCCATGTTCTTCAAGTCCATGTATGCCAACCTAGTTGCAATCACATCCCACATCTTGCTAAAAACCTCCCTTAGAGGCTCAGAGTAATTCATGGGCTCTTTTTCTTTAAGCGCCATTGCATAAAGAGATATAATCTCCTTTATAGCTTCTGTTATGTACTCGTCCTTTGGCGCCTTCATCAACCAGTCCAGCAGTCTCTTGCTCAGCCTACCATCCCCAAATTCCCTGTACCAGTTTTGTTCTATTTCCATTTTTATCCGATAAAATTTCATTGAATCCTTTTTGTACTGCGTATCCTTTGCAAGGTATGATGGGCCAGAGTATGCTAGAACAGCCTTCTCTATTGATCCGTCAAGCCCATTAATTAGTGGTTTTGCTGGCTTTTTATTAGGAACTTCCATCAATGGAACAACTTGTCCATATAGATATCTAAAAACAGGGATATCTAAGCCAAGCTCCTCAACTACATGGACTGCAACCTTTTGGAGATTCACTCTCTTCGGTTCTATTCCCTTAGATTTCCAGACCTCACTAGCCTTCCAGAATATGTACTCCAGGATCTCTTTGTCTTCCTTCCTTATTGGCAGGCCAAACCATGTCTTCCCAGTTGGCTTGTAGTACCTTTTTCTTTTTCCCCTTGTTGTCGTTTTCACCACGCCCAGTCTCTCCAGGCTTTCCAGCGCCCTCTTTGTCCCAAGCCAGCTAGTCCCAGCTAGCTTTGCTATTTCGTCCACTGTCCTAGGAACCTCATCCAGAACTTTCAAAATTTCCTCTTTTACTTTTTCAGGGCTTTTGGCTGGCATATACTACACCACCACTATTAGTAATAGTAGTACTATTTATATAGATTTCGGTGTTGTCATACCAAAAAATATAAATATTTGTTTAGATATATCTGTTAACATGTGGGGAAGAATAGGAGTTGCGGGAATAGTGAGCTTAGTTGCTTATCTTATTTCAGACTATGTAGTGGGCGAAGTACTGTCTTCAGTTACTAGTAGTGTTCATATCACTGGCTTAGCTGGCGTTCTTGTTCAATTTATTCCATTTGTTCTATCAATTGGGTCTTTTATAGCTACCGTTTCTAAGTTTACATGAGAGCAGTTTAAATTAAGTAGCTAGAGCTAATTTAACAATATTGTCAGTAATAATCCTTACCTCTTTCTCTTCCTTCTTCTACCAAAATTTCCTAGAAATCTGAACTTTATTTTATTTCCTTTGTCTTTATGAGCGTACACTGCGACACCCTTTCTTTCTTTGGCAAGATCAACTAATCTTTCCCTGTCTTTAGATGTTAAGTCAGCTGTCCCAGATTTCACCTGAATGTATGCCTTCTCTCCACTTGGAGTTCGTGCATAGATATCTGCAGGCCCTCTACTCCCCTTGCTTCGTCTGATATTGTTCCACCCTAACCCCTTTAGCCTATTTGCTACTTTCTTTTCAGCAATTCTACCTTTCCTATAGCGGTTAACCATGGGATTCACCACTTATTTTCGTACCTTTCTCCTATAAAATACTTTTCGTTAACTATTAACAAAAAACATTAACTTTATATACTTCCTCCCCCACAATATCACTGCAATGAAAATCCATTTCCTTGCTATTGGTTTCACTCCAGGAGTGTTCAAACCGATAGCGAGTATAGGTGCTGACAAGATTATTGGATTCCACATCGGACCAGAAGATAAGAAAAACAAAGAAGTAATCAATTTCTTGGAAAAAAATCTAGGAATAAAAGTAGTTAAGAAAAGGCTAGAACCTCAAGAGCTAGAGAAACTAGCAAAAGAAGTGAAAAAGATTGTAGAAAAAGAGACAAACCCAGGAGACGAGGTTTACTTCCATATTGGTGGGGGTCAGAGAGAACTAGGGTTAGCTTTGACTTTAGTCTCCCTTGCACTGGACTATCCAGTTAACCTAGTTCTTTCTAGACCAGGGGTAAAACCAGTAATAACGAAAAGCGTTCCAGTAAGGACTTTGCTGACAGAAAAACAAATAAAGGCTTTGAAGGAAATAAATAAAACAATAACATTAACAGAGCTAGCAGAAAAGTTAAAAATAGCAAAACCAGGAGTCCACAGAATGCTCTCCACTCTAGCCAGGTATGGCCTGGTGGAGAAGGTGGAGGGCGGGTGGAAGAGAAGTTTGGTTGGGGAGTTGATATGCGGCAGTTAGGTAAATTGGTTAAGGATATAAATTTTGAAAATAAACTGTGGAAAGCAGCAGATAAGTTAAGGAAGAAAGTTGAAGTTCATGAGTACAAGTATGTTGTATTGGGACTTATTTTTCTAAGATATATATCTTTTGCATTTGAGAAACGACGAAAAGAGATATTGAAAGAAACTAATAAAGATTTACTTGATAAGTTCAAGGCTTCCATATTAGAAGACAAGGATGCGTATTTATCTGAGGGAATTCTCTACGTGCCTGAAAAGGCAAGATGGAGTTATATAAAGAAAAATGCAAATCAACCAAACATTGGAGAGATAATAGACAATGCTATTGAGATTTTAGAAGATGAGTATCCTAAACAGCTTAAGGATGTGATACCTAAGATTTACACTAAAGTGAATCTTAGCCCTGATGATTTGGCGTATCTCATTAATACCTTTTCAACAATTGACTTTGGGGATGATCATAGGAAGAAGGATATATTTGGTAGGATCTACGAATATTTCCTAGGGAAATTCACTGAAGCAGAAGGAAAAAAGGGTGGTGAATTTTATACTCCTAGAAGCTTAACGAGATTGATAGTGGAGATTTTAGATGTAAAAGAAGGAAAAATATTTGACCCTGCCTGTGGAAGCGGGGGGTTTTTTGTTTCTGCGTTGGAAAAATTAGAGAGAGAAGGCAGAGATAAAGCTCTTTTGGCAATATACGGACAAGAATCAAAAGAATTTGTTTGGAAAATAGCAAAAATGAACCTTGCAATAAGAGGTGCTGAGGGAGACATACGTATTGGTGATTCGTACCACGAAGATAAATTCCCTGATCTAAGAGCAGACTATGTTGTCTCTAATCCACCATTCAATGATAGCGAGTGGGGAGCAGATAAAATTAAAGAAGATGATCCGAGGTTTAAGTATGGTATCCCACCTGATAGTAATGGGAATTATGCGTGGATTCAGCACTATATCTATCATCTCGCGCCGAATGGAAAAGCAGGTTTTGTTATGGCGAATGGTGCGTTGTCTAGTGGTGGAATTGAAGGTCAAATAAGAAGAAAAATGATCGAAGATGATCTTGTTTACGGAATAATTGCTACCCCAGCCAAGTTGTTTTATACTGTTTCTTTACCAGTTTCTCTGTGGTTCATAAGAAAATCAAAACCAGAGCATATGAAGGGAAAGGTGCTCTTCATCTATGCCAAAAAGATGTTTAAACCAATATCTAGAAGGCAAGTTGTGCTTACAGATGAACATATATCAAAGATAGTAGAGAAATTCAGAATGTTTGAAAATGGTGAAGATGAGGAGAGGATAGACGAAATTGGATTTGCAAAGGTTACTACTATAAAAGAAATAGAAAAGAATGGTTGGATTCTCACTCCTGGTCGCTATGTAGGTGTAAAAATTGAGGATGATGATGTACCATTTGATAAAAAAATGAAGGAGTATAGTAAAGAGCTATCAAGATTATTAGGAAAAGAGGAAAAACTAACAAAAAAAGTAAAGGAGGTTTTTAAGGCATTGGGTTATAGTTTGGAGGGTCGTAATGATAAGTAATCTACTACGGTTTGTATTAGTTAGTGCTACCATTTCCCCAATACTCATAGCACTTGCTATACAAAATTTTTTAGCAGGACATATCATTGTTTCAATTATCTGCTTATTAGCGTTTATTGGGACTGCACTTGCTACGAATGCAATCATAGAAACTTCAAAGAGGGAACTTGAGAAGATACCAATACATATAAAGTCAGTAGCCCCAGCAGACCAGGAAGTAACTGTATTCTTATTTGCGTATATTCTGCCATTAGTAAGCACAACAGCAGCTTTCTCTTGGCTAATCTATTTTTCAGTGTTCCTACTGTACTGGGCTGCTTTTACTACAAACACCTATCACTTTAATCCCGTAGTAAGTCTCTTATGGAGATATCATTACTATAGTGTAACAATTGAGGATACATCTGGTGAAGGGAAATATGCCTACACATATGTACTTATGACAAAGAAAGATATTTACCAATGCAAGGATATTCACGATGTAGTTCAAGTTTCAGAATATATGTTGCTAGAGGTGTGATCGAATATGGTAACAAGAGAGTATAATTATCTTAATTTTTTCACATATCTAAAATCGAGAGTAGTTAGAAGAATTCCGTTGTCTAGAGAATTACAAGAAAAATTGTCAATACGTTTTTTAGACAAAGCAAAAAAATACGTGCCAGATGATACTGAACAAATTATAAATTTTCAGGAGAATCCAGAATATAAACCCGATAAAGAACAAGTGTTCGTACTAGAAGAATTTGATCTACCAAACACAATAGAGAGTGCATTATTAACACCTACAGCAGTGCCCCCATTGCAAGAGAGGGAATATAATACTATCAGAGCTGTTTTTTGTGGGAGATATTCTAAAGATAACAGTATTGTAATTTTTACAAATTTTGACAGTAGAAACATTATATCTAAAGGTGGCCACAAACATTTGTTGATGCACAGCAAAGAAACGTTCACAGAATTTAAAAATGACGTTATAGTTTTGGATGAAAGAGTAGATTGTTTTTACCTCGCTGGGTCATTATATTTTAAATCAAAAACAAATGCAAAGAAGATCTTTGGAGAGACGATTGCAGAATATTATAGAGAAGCATCAGAAGACGAGATTAAAGAATTTGCAATGAGTGTGTTTGGTAATCAAGAGATCCCAGATAGCTTTTTAAATTCCCGTACCAATCGGTTAATATTTGGTGCTTTGAGCAATATAGACAGCATAGACTTAGAAAATCTTGTTGAGGTTGCACGTAATGAATTTAATTTGAATTTGGAATTTACAGATGATAAACGATTTATTAAAGTGCCTAAAGATAAGAAAACATTTAGGCGCTTGTTGATGTTGTTAAATGATGATCTGCTAGAATCCCCATTAACAAATACAAAATACGAGACAAATTCAAAAAGAAGAATATCTTAGGGTGTAAGTTATGATTAAATTCAAATGGGAGACAAAATTAAAAAAAACCGAACTTGGCGAGATACCACAGGAGTGGGAAGTGAAAAAGTTAGGGGATCTTGCCACCATAAAGACAGGAAAAACAGATGTGAAAGATGCTGTTGAAAATGGAGATTACCCATTGTTTGATAGATCCAATAGAGTAAAAAGGAGCAATAAATATCTATTTGATGCCGAAGCAGTTATTGTTCCGGGAGAAGGTAAAGATTTTCAACCCAGATACTATGTGGGAAAGTTTGACTTGCATCAGAGAACCTATGCTATTTTTGACTTCAAACCAACACTACAGGGAGAATATCTTTATTTTGCAATGTTTATGCTTAGGTACTTTTTAAGAAGGTGGGCAGTGGGTTCTACTGTTTTATCGCTTCGCTTACCTCTATTTAAGAAGTTGCCAATCCCTCTCCCGCCCCTCCCCGAGCAGCGCCGCATCGCCGCCGTTCTTTCGTGGTTTGACGAGCTGATAGAGAACAAGAAGCAGCAAAACGAGATTCTGGAGAAGACTGCGATGGCTTTATTCAAATCGTGGTTCGTGGACTTTGAGCCGTTCCGCGATGAGGAAATGGAGTACAGCAAAGAACTGGGTCGAGAGATTCCGAAGAAGTGGAAAGTGAAGCCCATTAGTGATGTGGCAGATTTTGTGAAAGGGTTATCTTATCGCTCCAATGAATTAGTGGAAAATGGGAGAGAGGGGGAAATCTTCATAACACTTAAAATCTTTAAGCGCGGTGGTGGATTCAGGCCAGAATATAAATTTTATCAGGGAGAAAGATACTCTGATAACCAGATAACTAAGGACGGTGATTTGGTAATTGCTTTAACAGATATGACACCTGACGCAAGAGTTGTAGGTGCTCCTGCTTTGGTTATTCTCCCTCCAAACAGAGATAAGGGGATACTATCACTGGACGCAGCAAAACTGAATGTTCTCCCTCACTTGAAGGAATATCTATATATTTATCTAAAAAATTCTCAAGAAGATAACGCAAGTTATGCCAATGGTGTTAATGTTCTTCATTTGAATTTAGACTTGTTCAAATCTGGGAAATATATATTACTCCCGCCTCCTGAACTTCTGCAGGAGTTTCACGAGAGGGTGGAGCCGCTGTTTCGGAAAATAATCCTGAATACGAAGGAAATCATGCTCCTGCGCAAAGTGAGGGATACTCTCCTACCAAAATTAGTATTTGGAAGGTTGCGGGTGGTAGAGCTATGAGTAGTGAAATTCAAAGTATTGTAAATCGAATAAGTGATGATCTTCAAGAGTTGGAACTTCTCCTTTATGTGAGCGATACGGAAAAGATTAATATAAATTTTCCTAGGGGAGTTATAAGAACTGCTGGTACATTCAGGTCTAAACTTGATTTTATAGATAACCAGATTTTGAGGACGAACATAGCATACCATCTAATGTTATCTGACGTATACAGATGGATACTGAATAGATTTGATATCTCGTTGACAGCTAAAGAGATGTTAATAAAGGAAGGGATTAGTTTAATAGGGAACATTACAGAAGCAATCTTAAAGTATGTCGCTATAGATATTTTAGGCAACGATCCTAAGATTGGTTTTTCTAGAGCATGCAGTGTACTTATGGAGAACAGGATAATCTCTAAAGAACAGAAAAAAGAATTGAAATGGTTGTGGAATATGAGATGTAAAGAACATATATACAATCTTCGTAATACAGAATATGGGAAATACACTATTGAGCATTATAATATTGCAATAAAGATATTGAAAGATTTCGAACTATCCATTAAAAAGGCTAGAGAGGAACGATTAATATGACAACAAAACTTACCGAAGATTACATGGTAGAGCAAGCAGCTATAAACTGGTTTAAAAGACAAGGATATGGATATATTCATGGTTCAGAGTTAAGTCCTGATAATAATGAGAGAGAATCGTATAGACACGTTATCCTGAAAAAAAGGTTTATTTCTGCTTTAAAAAGGATCAACCCCTGGATTGATGATGATATCGCTGAAGATGTTTATAAAAAAGTAGTAGATATACCCAACCCTGATTTTGTTATAAAGAGCAAAATCTTTTACGATTATCTCACAGAAGGTGTTAAAATTGTTCCTAGGCACAACAAAGATGATAGAGCTAGGCTAGTCAAGATTGTAGATTTTGAAAACCTTAATAATAACGAGTTTCTCGTATCAAACCAGTTTACAGTAGAATATCAATATGAGAAGAGTCTACACAGACGGCCAGATATGGTCCTTTTTATAAATGGAATTCCTCTAGCTATTTTCGAATTCAAAAACTTTAATGCCAATGAAACAGCAAGAGATGCATTTAATGATCATAAAACAAAGATGAAAGACATCCCTCAACTTTATGTTTATTCACAAGTACTTGTTGCAAGCGATGGTTTAGAGACAAAGTATGGCTCATCTACGAGCGATTGGGAAAGATTTTTTGTATGGGAGGGCATATTCAGTGACGATGATATAAAAGTTAAACAAATAGATGAAACCCACAACAGATACATCTATAAGGGAAAGGAACTTACATCTCTTGAAATAATAATCAAAGGTCTTTTCAGGAAAGAGCATTTTATTGAATATTTGAGAGATTTTGTGTTTTTCCAAAAATCTGGTGAAACTTACAACAAAATGATTGCAATGTATCATCAATTTTACACAGTTAAAAAAGCTATAGAAAGAACCAAAAAATGTGTGTTGGAGGGGAAAAGCATAGAAGAAAGAAGAATTGGTGTTGTGTGGCATACCCAAGGGTCTGGAAAATCGTTTACTATGCTCCTCTATGCTAGAAAGGCACTTAAGGAAAAAGAACTGGAAAATCCATTGTTGCTGTTTATAACTGACAGAAAAAATCTTGATGAACAGCTTTATGGTCTTTTTTCCCAGTTGTCTGTATCTAGGCGGGCTAGGTCTATAAAAGAGCTTCAAGAAATTTTAAAAACCTATGCAGGTGGTATTGTTTTTGCTACCATCCAGAAATTTGGAAAAAGAAATGCAGAGGACTATCCTTTTTTAACAGATAGAAAAAATATTGTTGTTATAGCAGATGAAGCACACAGAAGCCAATACAGGGAACTAGCACAAAATTTACGGAGAGCAATTCCAAATGCATCATTTATGGGATTCACTGCCACCCCTATTGAACTTAAAGACAAAGACACGTATCTAGTTTTCGGTGATCCAATAAGCATATACTCAATTGATAAGGCGAAACGCCACAGAGTAGTTGTTCCAATATATTATGAAGCTAGGCTTTCGAGTCTCCATCTCACAAACGAATTTATAGATGAGGAATTTGAGGAGATCTCCGAATTTATGAGTGAAGAAGAGAAGGAGAGTATTAAAAGAAAGTTTGCACGACTTGAGCGATTAATAATGTTACATGGGAGACTAAATAAAATTGCTAGAGACATTGTTACTCATTTCAATGATAGAGCGAATGAGATAGATGGCAAGGCGATGATTGTAACGATTTCTAGGAGAGTTGCAGTTGAGCTTTACAAGGAGATCATAAAACAACCAAATGCGCCTTCCGTTGCAGTTGTGATATCCGGCAACAAGCATAAAGACCCTCAAGATTTTTGGCCACATATTAGAAGCAAAAGAGAACTAAACAGACTGCTGAATGACTTTAAAAATTTGAAAAAAGATCCCAAGATGGTCATTGTTGTAGACATGCTCCTTACGGGTTTTGATGTCCCATGCTTACACACTATGTATTTTGATAAGCCAATGAAAGGTCACTCCTTAGCTCAAGCTATTGCTAGGGTTAATCGTGTATTTAAGGATAAACCCGGTGGTTTAATTGTTGATTATATAGGTATAGCCGATGACCTGCGAAAATCGTTACGTATCTACTCGCTGGATACAATAGATCACATCTTGAGCGATATCAATAAGATTATCAACACAATGAAAGAAAAATATGATGTTGTTTCCTCTATGTTTCATGGTATTGATTATAGTGATTGGCAAAATATGAGTCCTGAAGAACTGGCAACATTAACCACAAAAGCATATACTCGGATAAGTGATGATGACTCAAAAAGAAGGTTTATAAAGAATTATCTCGCTCTCAAAAAGTTGTATGCTCTTGCAAGCCCTCATCCAGAAACAACCAGGATAAGAAGTGATATAAAATTCTTTGAAATGATAAAAAAGATGATTGTGAAGTATTCTATAACTCGAACTAGGGAATTATCTAGAGATCTAGAATATGAACTAAATCAGCTTATTTCAAAGAGTATTTCGGCGGAGAAACCTGTTGATGTGTTTTCAATTTTGAGAAGAGATAAACCAAATATATCTGTAATCGACGATAGCTTCCTGGCGCAAGTTGAGAGGATAGAATATAAAAATTATGCTGCCGACGTTCTAATGAAAATATTAAACGATGAGATCAAAGTAAGAATGAAGAAAAACCCATTACGTTATAAGTCCCTGTATAAGATGCTCACAAAAGTTATAGAAAGATATAATATTAGATTAATTGATGCAGCAGATGCTATTCAAGAACTTATAGAAATTGCCAGAGAAGTAAAGAGGAATTTAGAAGAGGGTAAGAAACTTGGTTTATCAGAGGAAGAACTTACATTTTACGATTTGTTGAATTCAAGACTTGAGATGATCAAAAATGATAAAAAACTAAAAGAGATAGTTAAAGAAATTTTAGACGAATTAAATCCATATATTCGAGTTGCTGATTGGAACAAAAAGGATAATATCAGGGCGAAAATAAAAATGATAGTAAAAAAAGTGTTGATCAAGATGGTAGGATCCAGAATTTCTTACAGAAAAATCAATGATGTTGCCTCTGAGCTCCTCTCTCAGGCAGAAGTGGTGTACGCTACAACTTGAGTATCATTGTTAGTTATCAGTATTAACAGTGACAATTATGGGTGGTGACTCCCAAATGTCCTCCGAAACAATAACATGTCCTTTCTGTGGGGCAAAGACAGTCAAAGTCATAAAACATCCCGCGCACAGGGAGTACAAACGTAGCCGGGGCTCTGGTCAAAGCAGTGGCCAATGGGTTTATGTCCCTGAGAAGATTGAAGTTTTATCTGGATGCCCAAACTGCAACGCGAGCAAGTCAGAAATCCAACGCGCACTAGATCATGGCCAAGAAAAGCGTAGACAGCTAGATGTGAAGGCGCTGTTGCAAAGGGTTAAGGAGAAAAGGGAAAGGGAGTAATGGGTGAATGGTGTTATGGTTACAAATGATAAAAACGATATAGTGTTTAAGTATGTAGGAACATTTAAGCTAGATTCTCCTGATGAAGAGATATTGCTAGCGTATATGGAGAAAAAATATAAAGGGGTAGTTCCCCAGCTTTTGCATGAATTTGAGAAAACTAAAAATAGTCAGAGGGTGCCTAACTATGACAACTCTGTGTACACTCGCCTTATGAAAGTGAGAGCAAATAGACGATCTGCTTTGTTTCAATATGAGGATGGTGATTGGTATCCTAAAAATATCCCTGTTCCGGATATTCAGCGTATACAATTTGCAGAACCGCACATTTTAATAACTGATATGTATTGGGATTTTAGAGATTGGTATGAAATGCCCACATTAATCAAAGAGTTTGCAGAGGAGGCGTATCTGGCATATAACACAGGTATGTGGTACGCTTCTATTGCCTCTGCTGTTAATTGTTGTGAGTACACCCTAAAGTACGAATTGCTTAGACATATACACAAGAAAGATCCAGACAAAGCCGAAGAGTTAAGCAAGGATAAACATTTTACATTGGGCTCATTTGTTAACAATACTGAGTATCTCTCTAAACTAGGTATCCTCTCATTTAAGAATGACATAGACTACGTAAATACTGTTCGTGTTGGATTATATCATTTTAGTGTCAACAAAAAAAGAAAATTGCAAGAAAATGGGCTTTTAGAAGTGGAAAATGTCTCTTCACCATTTGACAAAATTATTGCGCCTATTACTGCATACAGAACCTATGTGGTAATGTGGCGGCTCACACATAAATTTTACAATATTGATAAAGCAATAGAGTACGTAAAGGAGAGTGCCGAGGATTATAAGAGGTTAAAGAAAGAGGGAAAACTTAAGTTACTAGTTCTAAGAACTACTAGTACATGACTGGAAATTGATAGACTAGAC
>Ga0190313_1001749_pt1 | contig 11389 bp, 13 predicted proteins | sample 4870071011_MG_FD_169989 | JGI IMG/M metagenome (GOLD analysis project Ga0190313, IMG submission 169989) | Hydrothermal vent sediment bacterial communities from Southern Trench, Guaymas Basin, Mexico - 4870-07-10-11_MG | ecosystem: Environmental > Aquatic > Marine > Hydrothermal vents > Sediment ...
GAGTCGGACACTAAATAAAAACCCGTGGAGGCGTCTGGTAGTTGACAGAGTCTATGAAACGGGAAGCCACTATCCCTTTAGGGTAGTGGTAGTTCACAATTATTAATAAAGGGGGTATAAATATGGCTGAACTTAGATTAAGAAGAGGTACTAAAGCTGAATTAGATACGGTAATGAGTAGTACATCACCGTTAGTTGATGGTGAAATAGGCTTTACCACTGATACGAAGGAAGTGTTTGTATCTGACGGTATTAATGCTTATAAGGTAGGTAGAGTAATAGTTGGATTATTGTCAGAAAGACCTACTGCAGGAGTATCTGGTAGGATGTTTCATGCTACAGATGATAATTCTACTTGGGTTGATAATGGTACAGCATGGTCAGATGTTTCTGGAGGAATAGCTAGTTTAGATGATGTTGCTGACGGTACAAGTTATGGCAGGGTATTGAATAGTTATTTAGATAATAATAAACCTGATGGCTTGTGGGATGGTACTGGAAAATTGACAGGGTCAGTTTTACGTGCACATTTAAATGCGATTGAAAAGCATAGGATTATAAATGATAGTGGAAATAGTTATGTTGATTTATGGTCGGCTAATAAAATAGCTAATGAGATTGATAAAGCTATATCTGGTTTAGATATACAGGCAGATGTTATTGCTATACAAGAGGATTCTTCGTTAGACCCTGGGTCACCTAATAGCGGGGATAGGTATATTATAACTAATTCTGCAGCTTTACATACTAATTTTGGTACTATAACTAATTTGGAAGACAATGACATTGTAGAATATAATGGAACAGAATTTAAAGTAGTGTATGATGTATCTGTTGTTGGTCCAGGAGCACTTGTATGGGATATAGCTACTGGTACATTTCAAAAATGGGATGGTAGTGTATGGAAAGAGTTTGGTGGATTGTCGGGGGTTACTGCTGGGCTCGGGCTTACTAAATCAGGTAATGTTTTAAATGTTGGTCAAGGAAATGGTATATCTGTAGCTGCAGATTCTATTTCTGTGTTTCCAGATGTAGTTACTGGAGCACCTGTAGCCCCAGTAGCAGTTACTTCTAATGGTGTTGGTGTTATTGTTGATAATGATTCTATTGGGCATACTGGTGGTGTTTTGGAAGTTAGGAAAGTAGATGGTGGAACATTTGTGTAAAAAGGGGCCCATTTTATGAGTAGTGATATACGTATAAGAAGAGGTGAAGAAGCCGATATACCAATTTTGAGGTTAGCTGAATTGGGTTTTACTACCGATACTAAACGAGTATTAATAGGTGATGGGATTGGCAATACTGCTGTTGGCGGGGTAGGTGAATTTATTTCTCTTAGCGATACACCAACAACTTATTCTGGAGCAGCCGGTAAAGGTGTAATAATAAACCAATCAGAAGATGGTGTTGAATTTGCAACCCTGTCTGGAATTAATAATACTGCTGTTATGCCTTTATCAGTAGTACAAGTAAGACGTAATTCTAATTATCATTTAATTACTTCATGGACAAGCATTTATTTTGATGTAGTAGATATTTCATCTGATGAATCAGTGTTAGAATTTGATAGTATAAATAAAAATAAAATATTTATAAAAAAAGATGGTGTATATGAAGTAAGTATACATACATTAATTAATACTACTGGTAGTACAAAAAATGTGTATTTTAAAGTTGTAGTTAATGGTATTGATACTATACAAGGATCTGATTTTTTAGTAGAATTATATCCTAATGAAATTCATGAAGTATCTAGAGACATTGTATGTTCTTTAGTTAGTGGGGATTTTTTAACATTACAAATGCACAAAGGCCATGGTTTTGGTGAATCTATAATTGAACCAGGTGCATTAATGTCAGTAAAAAAATTAGATGGTGTACAAGGTCCTAAAGGAGAAACTGGTTATCCAGGAGAAGTTACAGTTTCCGGCTCAGCATATTTTGATTCCTATGATTCTTGTGGTGGGTTAGTGTTATCATCGTCATGGCAAGATATACCATTCGATGTAATAAGAACTAATTCAGCGAATTTTATAGTAAATAACAATATTGAATTGATTATTCCTCAAACAGCCACATATAACATTAATAGTAGGGTTACCACTAATATTGTTTCTGGTAGTTCAAGATCGGATTGTAAGATACGTTTAATGCGTAATAGTGGTTATGGCTATCAAGAAGTTCCTGGAACATTAGCGTATATATATAATAGAACTAGAACATGTGGTGTTGGCTCCACTAGTATAAATACTTTACTTAAATTAAATTCAGGTGATAAAGTAAAAGTACAGGTTGTAAAAGAGGTTGGTACCTCTGTTATTAGTACACTTTCTAATGGGTCGTCTTTTTCTATTTTTATGCCAGGCGGGCTTAAAGGGGATGATGGTGTTCCTGGATCAGGATCTTCTATGATAATAAAAAAAGATGGTGTTAATTTAATTAATACACCTCATTCTAGTTTGAACTTTATAGGGTCTGATTGGAATATACAAGACGGTGGTTCAGGTATTATAAACATAGGAGTTAATTGTGCGTCTGTATTTGGTAGTTGGTATGCTTGGGATGGGGAAGATAATCAAACTGTAACTATTATTAATAACAGGTTTCAAAGTGAGCCAAATTTAAGAAGTAGTTCAAGGCTTTGTGTAACTACTAGTAATAATTTTCAAAATAAAGTTAGTCTTAATGTACTTGATATACCAAGTGCTTATTATAGGCTTGGATGGTATTTTGAATGGAAAATAAATTCTACATCTAGAGATTTTATGGCAAGAATTCAAGTAGACGATATAAATACTGTAATGGAAATGAACGAAGAAAGTAAAGATAGCACATCTTGGCATACACAAGGTGGGTTTGCTATACTACAGATAATAGCAGGAAACCACCACTTTGATTTAGATTTTAAATCGGAAACTAATGGTGTTGCAAGTTATATGAGACGTGCAAGACTAGAATTGTGGATGATAGCACAATAATGTTAATTAAAAGGAGGGAAGGTATATATTTCATACATTCTTAATAGTTATTGTGTGAATTTATATCATAATTTTATGGCAGATTTTGAATATACATATTTATTGACTGATTTTTTGAATGACTCTGTGGATGTATCAAAATTAGATACTGAAATTCGTCATTCTAGTATAACTGCTTCTTTAGATTATATAAATGCTGATGAGGTTAATTGCTATATATACTTTAGAACTGAATTATTGTCAAAAGATTATACTACATTAAGTGGTATAGTGAGTGTACATGATGGGGAGCCTGATGGTATTGATGATATTCAATATGTAGCAATAAAAAAAGCAGACGTTTCTTTAGGTGTGGATTTAACTGATGAATACAGGGATAGATCAGGAAAACTTAGAGTACACCAAACATCTAGGAAATTAGGTACAATTATTTGTTGGGTAGGTGAAGGAGATGATTTATCTAATCCGTCACTAGTAGGTGGAGGTGAAAAATTCTCTTTTATACATTTAGTTGGGCAAGAGGAACAATTAATAAAGTATGTAGATTTTAATATGTTAGAAAATGAAACATGGCTACATGAAGGTTATATTACATGGAAAGATTGTTATTTAGATACATTAGATCTAATTACAGTAACTAGGGTAACTACATGTACATCTGGTACTGGAACCAATTATAATTTATATAATGGGTATTTAATAGTACCGGCGGTTCCAGGTACAGGTACTATAGATGTTACAAGCGATATTACACAACATGATGGTGGTTTAGTATATATGCCTATAACAGATGTTGGGGTGCGTCCTACAGCGTTTTGGAATGCTGAATGGGATGTAGCTACTAAAAAATTCATAAATATATCACCGGCACCTGCAGGAGATGGTAAGTATAATTTATTTTCTAAAGAAATAAGTTTAGCACATTTTGTTAGAGGTATGCCATTATTAAATGCTGGGTTTATTGCTTTAAATTCATCTGATACTGCGCAGCTTGGTCAAGGAATGAGACTGAAAATGGTTGCTACTACTAATACTATGGGAAGTTCTTCTGGTGATCATGAATGGGCTGTAGCATGTGTTATGTGTCTACATAGAGAAAGACTTATATAGTTTGAGAGTTAATAAAGTAACTATAGAATTTATAAGAAAGTAATTTAAAAAAGAAGAATATACTTTGATTAGTGATGTATAATTAAATTTATAAATTAGGCACATTTTAAAGATGATAGAAGATGTAATTGTAAAGCTAAAAAATAAGAAATTAACATATAATTTTGTTAAGAACTCTTTTGAGAAAGAAGGGTATACACTTGTTTCAAAAGAATATGTTAATAATCATACTAAACTAGAATATATTTGTCCAAAAGGTCATAAAAATTATACTATATGGCTAAATTGGAATAGAGGTCATAGATGTCCAACTTGTGCCGGGCAAACTAAACCAACTATAGCAGAAGTACGACATTTATTTGAGAAAGAAAATTATTTATTATTGGATACTACATATAAAAATGCACATACTAAGTTAACTTATATTTGTCCTAAAGGACATAAGCACTCAATGTCTTGTACTAATTGGAAGTCTGGATATAGATGTCCAACATGTGCAAATATTAATAATAGTGGTCCAGGTGCGTCTAATTGGAAAGGTGGAGTGTCATTTGAAACCTATTGTGAGGCCTGGAGAGATAAAGAATATAAGCAAGATATAAAAAATAGAGATGGTAATAGATGTTTAAATCCTTACTGTTATAAAACTGACAATGTTTTAACTGTCCATCACATAGACTACAATAAAAAGAATTGCAAACCTAATAATTTAATTACAGTATGTAGAAGTTGTAACTCGCGGGCTAATACAGATCGTGAATGGCATAAGGCTTGGTATCAAGCTGTACTAAAAATGAGATATAATTATATATATATACACTAAGGAGGAGTGACATATGAAAAAGCATAAAAGTGTATTTAGACGTATTAAGGAAGCAGTTATAAACTTTTTTGGTAATATTCGTATTTATAAAGGTGGGTTTGTTTTATTTGGTGAATCAACTTATAAATTAAAAGGTGAAGATTGGAGAACTATTCTTAATTTAATACAGCCAGGTGATATAGTAGGATTAGATCATAGTCATTATGTAAGTTCTTTTTTTATAAAAGGTGAATTTGGGCATGTTGGTTTATATGTTGGAGATAATACAGTAATACAAATGATTACTAAAGGAATAAATAGTGTAGACATTTTAACCTTTTTTAGAGCAGATAAAGCGTTTATAGTAAGACCTGTTGATCAATCATTGGTAAAAGATGCTATAAATAGAGCATATGAACAGTTATCTAGAAAAGTAGAATATGATTATGACTTTGATAGACAAGATAAAGGAGAGTTTTATTGTACAGAGCTTACTGATTATTGTTATGGTTATGTATTAAGAAATGGTGTCTCAAAGAATAAAAAATTTATATATCCAGATGATTATCTTATACCATCTAAACACTTTAAGGTAATATGGCGTAGTGATAAATAAAAGGATTTTATTATGATTTTTATTAATAAAAATGAATCTTTTCCTATAACTGTGTCTTTACTGGATGAGGAGTTAGCAGGGTATGTGTCAGGTAAAGAGGTGTTATATGATATTAGGACTATTGACGGTAATTTAGTATCTCCTCCTATTAGTGGTAGTTTATATGAATCTACTGTAGCTAGTGGTATATATGTAGCAGAGATAACAATACCTGTATCTGGGTCTTATATTTGTTATGCAACATGTTCTGGATTTTTAGCCAGTACTGAAGAAATAGTAGTTATGAATGAAAATCCGGTTGAAATTTCTAAATATAATTTGCCTTATAATATCTCAGTAATAGATGTTCCAAGGCTTACTGTTTCTGGAGATATTACAGCGTCACAAAATTCTAGAAAAGTTCCTTATGGTAAAACTGATTATGTTATTACTCTTATTAAACAAGATGAGGCGTTAGATTGGAGTAATCCTGTAAGTAGTGGTATATCTTATGCACACTATATGTCATTTGATTCTGAGCTTCCTTACATGATGGGTGGTGAGTATTAATATGGAAATTCGTACATTAATTACTAGAGGATATAATTTATGGAAGAGCAGTACTGTTGTTTCTGATACTTGTTTTGATAATGTTGGAACTATTTTGCAAATATGGAATGGTACTGGTGTATTAGATACTGGTACAGATTGGAAGCATATAGGTATAGGGATAGAGGATCAAATAGCTGCGTATCAAGGTACAAATGGACTATTAGTTAGTAATGTGCAAAAAAGTGGTGAGGTTACTTTTTTTAGGCAAAATGAGCATGAATTAAATATTAATGATTATAATTTTTTATCTTTTTGGATAAATATAACTAAATGGAAAAGTAATGCTGATATATACATTAAATTATTTTCATCAATAACTAATATTGTTAAAATTTTGCGTGTTAGTGACTATGTACTAACTAAGCGCTTAAGTGTGTGGCAAAGAGGTATGATTCCTTTACAAAGGTTTATGATAAAACGTAATATTAATGAAAAAGGATGCCCAACATATGTTAATACACTGACTTTTATTGTGGATGAGGGGGTAGATTTTTATATTGATAATATAACTTTAATTATGGGTGAAGTGGTTTTAGTGGCTGTATGTGAACCAGATATTGATACACAAGGACAAAGTAACAAATTTTTACACTACTCTCCAGAATTAGATACATATAAAGTTCGTACTATTACAGATGTACCTAATATATCTACACAGAAAGAGTATACTATTGAAGGAGACTTGATTCCAAATATGGATGTAGAAAAAGTGAATAAAAATGGTGGGTTATCTCCAAGTATAACTACATTTCCACAACCATTAAATTTATAAAGAGGTGCGATATGATAGGACTAACATTTAATGTAGCAAATATAGATGCAATAATACAGGTATATGATGAAATACAGATTATACGGTATGATACAGTTACTGATGTAGTACCAGAAACTCCGATAGGAGACCCAATAGTTTTAACTGATTGGGTAGTTGTTTCTGGTACAGTGTCAGGTACAAGTAGTAATTTTAGTATACCTGTAAGTTTAGTTAGTGGTCAAACATTTTATCAAACTTATGATGCTAATGGAGATGCTACTGACTGGTATAGTTCAAGATATTTTGATACTACTACTGGGACAGCAAGTGCATGGTCTACACCCGTATTAGGTTCTGATAATGATCTACTTTATGATCCTATTTATGTAAATGAGATGATTATTACTAAGGATGACCAAGCTATAATAGATCAAATTCGTATTTATATAGGGGATGCTAAAAGGTTACGAAGAGACTTTGGTGAAGAAGCTAAAAGTTCAATACATCCAGATGGAAAAACTTATGAATTAGCAGAAAAAGGATGGCCGGTGTCTATTAATATCGGCGGTAAAACTTTTACAAATATAAATAATCCTTCTATTAATGGATATAAGTACTTAAAATTTCAAGAGACTATTAGTGATGTATGTGTAACACATTATGAAGAAGAGAATATTTGTGGTGATACTGTGAATCGTGAGGTAGAAGCAGGTGTTGATATTTGGTATCATACATTTAGGCATTCAGATAAACAAATACTTGATATTTATAAGGCATGCCCTATTCCGGCAGGATTAACTACAACTACTGTTACTAGTCAGGCGTATATGTTGCAAACTGCAATAGATATATTGACTGAAGAATATATAGAAGATGCTACTGAGGATGGGGCCGTTATAAAAGATGAAGGGTCTTCATATGATCCATCGCCTGGACTTATTGCTAGAAAAGGTGTTATAGATACATTAAAGAAAAGGTTGAATGCTATTATTAAATCTCTAACTTTAACTGGTATAACTGGTGTTTTAGTAGATTAATTATATATAAGAGGCAGTATAATGATACGTGGTAGAATAAGTGATAAAACTAAACAACGTTTTAAACGGCGAATAAAGGACGTTATTGATGGTTTAAGTAGGCCTATTCAAATTTATAAACAACCTTTAAGAAGTAATTGCCCTAATTGTTTTTTTGACGAATTGACAGGTCGTTCTACTGGGAAATGTAAATGGACTGCGTTAGAAGCCAAAGTAAAACAGGCTGAGTATGAACAGAATAATAATACTTTATTATTACAATATAAATTCTTTAAAGTTGGTAGATGTCCTGTTTGTAATGGGAAAGGGTTTTTAGAAGTACAAAGAAAAGTATGGGTAAACGCAGTAGTTACTTGGGGACCTATTACTAGAGATAATACTACAACAGTTACACCGGCAGGAATTGAAGGTGCTACTATAGCGGAATTAAAGACTAAGCCTGAATATTTATCCTTATTTAAGAATTGTAAAAAAATTATTGTTGAAGGGTATACATGTAAATTAGTTAAGCCACCTATATTAAGAGGGCTAGGTAATGATTCAGTATTAGTTGCTACTGTTTTTACTACTGATGGTATTAATACTACTGATGACGTGTTATTAAAGAAATACTAGTAATTATATAGTACTATTAAGAAAATTCTATAGGTTTACATCATAGAGTGTTGTTTGTATTATCATGATATATATATATATATATATTAAAAAGGAGAAACTTATTATGAAAAAACTATCAGACTTATATCACATTTCTAGTAGAGGAAATATACGAAATGAAGCCTCTAAAGGTTTTGTTAGACTTACACTAAAACAAACTTTAGCACCCTATAAAAAGGGATTTGAAGAGATATTTCATATTCCTGAACTAATAGGATATACTGTAGATCAATGCGAGGGGGGAATAGCAACTGCTGATTCCATATTTAATGATAATTGGTTACCTATACAAGCGTTTGATAATAATGATAATGCTAATGGGTGGGATTCTGGTATGGATACACTTCCTCACTGGTTAAAGTATGATTTTGGTGTTGGTAATGAGAAAAGGATAGAAAAATACACAATAAAAGCTAATGCAAGTGGTGTTAATAATCAATTAGCTCCAAGAGATTGGATTTTCCAAGGCTCAAACGATGATTTTAATTGGGTAGATTTAGATACCAGATCAGGTTATACTTATGATTGGGGTGAAACTAAAGAATTTACTTTTTCAAATGAAAATTATTATAGATATTATAGAATTTATGTTACAAATACTTTATACGTTGAAAATGGTTCATCAAATAATGAAGTACTAATTCATGAAATGGAAATGATGGAAGGAATCTATGGCTAACTTAACTTCAGTTAAGGTTTATTATTTTTTACGTAATGAATTATATAGTATTCTGTATAATGATATAGAAAAATTACAAAGTAGTATTGTTGAAGGATTTGATGATTTAAGTTCATATGCCTATGACGTAAATAGTGTAGCTAATCCTATAGATTATAGAGATACTTTTATTAATAATTTAAGTAACTTTTCATATTTTGAATTGATTAATAATGGGTTTACTCTATGTCTTCCTAATTTAAATACGTTTGATTTTTCAGGGATAGAATTTTTAGTAAATATATTAGTTGGTACAATGGGAGAATATTATGAAATATCATTTAATACTGCTATAGAAATAGGGGAAACTGATGTGTTAAGTAGAACACCTATTAGTACTATGTCTGAAGAACTTTATTTTTTAATAGAAAAGTCTAAAAAAGTAAAAGAGTTGACAGACAGTAGTCTTACGGTTTTTCCATTCTCAAATATGCCGCCACTTGAACAAATAGTATTTGGTCCGGTGACAAAATTCAAAGAGAATAATAAAGATAGGATACATAAAATAGTAAAAAGTACTATTAATAATATAAGAAAAAAAATATAATGGATAATTTATTAATTTAAAGCGGTAAGTGTTTTGTTCCAAAGTATATAAATTTAAAAGAATAAGGAGCAGGTTGCATTTCTTGATATAGAAATATATTGAGGATTAGCAATATTTATTATGAAACAGTTACGGAAAGAAAATCTGAGTTTATATAGATATATAAAGGATGTTGTTCTTAGGTCCTTTATAGAGAAGGATGAATTAGTTCCATTAAGCCCCCTTCATAATATATCATCTGATGATAGTTATGTTTATCAAGCTAATTCTAATACAGTACCTTCACCAATAGATAGAGGACGTGGATGGGTTTTTTTTGATTGTTTAAATTATGATACTAATGGTGATTGTGTTTATAGTGATAGTATAACTACTTCAGAATTTGTAACAGTTACTGGTACTGATGCTCAAGGCACACTATGTATTGGTACTCCTGAACAATCTAATAGGGTAGTTGTATATGATGAAAATTTTGTAACTATATCTGATGTGTATTTAATAGATTATGTTGATGGTAGGATAATTTTTAATACTAATGCAGTAGTTCCTAAATATGTAGATTATTATTGGAATTATGTAAGTGTTATAGAGGGATGGTCATCACTAAACGCAGTTAAACCACCTATAGTGGTAATTGACCACATTAGTTCAAGTATTACAGGTTATCAATTTGGTGCAGGACGAAAGACTACACGCAAAGTAGATATTCATATATTTGCTTCTAGTACGGCAGAACGAAGTGATATAGAAAGTGTGATAATAGATGGATTGTATCTTAAATCATTTCCAGTATATGATTTTTCTACAGGAGATGTATTAGATTTTGATGGTACATTTTACGGAAGAAAAGAAAATAATAATAAACTAACCTCTCTATTTAATAGAACTACATTAGATGATCTAGAGGTATTGCATGGTGGAATGATGTTTAATAATGTTGTTTCTAACCATATTAAAATACCTTTACTTATGTCTAGTGATCGTAATGAGGATATGTTAAGTGATTTAAATGCATATAGATCAAAAGTAAGTTTTGAAATAGAAACATATAGTAGAAAATAATCATAATTGGTGCCGTTGCATTTTGTTTTATAAAATACACCTTTCATGATTAATAATGATGTTGCCTCATTTATTACTAATATGAAGACTTATTTATCAATCTGAATGTTTTTTGTAGTAAAAATTATAGGAGGAATTTAAAAAATATGGCACGTAATAGAATAATTTATGCATCCCAAAGTGTGTGGGTAAATGGGGAGGTTCTTTATAGAGTACAATCTCTTGGAACTACTACCACATTTACATCACAAGATATATTTGAATTAGGTCATTTAGATATAATCGACGTGGTAGATGATGTCGGGTAGGCATCCTCATTAGGAAACTAGTGTGTAAAATTTCACGATATGCTGGAACATCTTGTTAGGTCTTTGTTACTACCGATATCGGAGTAATAATACAAAGAATAGAGACAATCAGCAGGGAGTTAATTATGAAAAGTAAGTATAATAAAAAAGAGTTAGAGATTTTATATAAAAAATTTAAATCTATAAGAAAAGTTGCTAAGGAATTAAAT
>Ga0190313_1001750_pt1 | contig 11379 bp, 6 predicted proteins | sample 4870071011_MG_FD_169989 | JGI IMG/M metagenome (GOLD analysis project Ga0190313, IMG submission 169989) | Hydrothermal vent sediment bacterial communities from Southern Trench, Guaymas Basin, Mexico - 4870-07-10-11_MG | ecosystem: Environmental > Aquatic > Marine > Hydrothermal vents > Sediment ...
CTATATAGTGTATTATAGACTCTATTAATGGTATTGTGTATGTTTTTCTTCTAATGATTATCTCTATTGGAATACTTACTTCTCCTGTGATAATAGATCTGTATAGCTCATATAATTCTTTCTTCTCAGATAAGGCTTTGTCTATGTTAATTCCTTTTTTAATTCCTCCTAGAATTTCCCTAGTTAGTTCTAATGCTTTGAATGATAGTATGTTAGTTCTTATCAAGACATAGTATTCATCTCGTGTATACTGTGTATCACATAATGTCTTCTTCAATATCCTTCTCATGATATTATATAGGGTATTCATTAGTCTAATGGATTTATCATAGTCACCACTACTATACTCCATAATAAATTGATTAATCACCTTATACATATGCTCAAGATCCTCTATGAGAGAGCTAAGTCCTCTATAACATGTGCATAGGCTATAGTTTTTCATAGAGAATTCTGACAAGCGTTCCTCATAGAGGTTATTCATTACCTCAAGTTCTTTCTCAATCTCTATAGCCTTACTCCTTAACTCCTCAAGCTTAACCTCTATATCCTCAACATTGTATCTCTCCATAAGCTTATTCCTGAGATAAACATATATCGCTACCGATATTATAATAATCATTATATAGGCTATGATCGTTAAGGCTATCCATAGAGAACCGTGGACTAGGGGTTCTTCAATAAATAGTACAAGCATTGATAATATGACTATCATTATTGTAGTACTAAATATTATTATTTTAGTGACAAGCCTTGATAGACCAGACATTGAAACCATATATTCATTAAGCATATCTTCATACTTACTAATAATGGATCTAACTTTCTCCAGTTCCTTAGAATTCTCCTCAATACCCTTAGATAAAGACTCGATCTCACTATAAAGGTCTATTTCTCTAGTACAATTTATATCCCTAATATCATTGCCTAATCTATCATACATTTTCTTTAAGCTAATTATTACTTGTGCAAGTACCTTCAGACTATCCCTTATAGAATAAGTATTATCACCCATTATAATCCCTAGATATACCACTGACCATATATAATATCGTATTTATGGAATAAATAGATTACCAAAGCTATAATTAGGTAATAAAAATATTTATGGGGATCAGCTGAGATACTATATAGAGCGATGAAGAACCGTCGGACAACCGAGGATGCCGATGAAGAAACCCCCTGCTCCATGAGCTTTTTCTTAGAGAGTTATTTCCGGACTATAACCCATGTTGTCTCCAATCCTTTATCCATTAGCCTAACTCCTTTCTTCTCTAGTTCACTCCTAATACGATCCGCTAGATCGTATATCTTCCTCCTCCTAAGCTCTTTCCTGACTTCTACAATAACCTCTATTAAGTCATCAACTAGTGTTCTAAGTTCCTCACTTGGCCTAGTGAAGTACTTGTCAAGTACTCCAAGTACCGTATTGTATTCTCTAAGTAGTTGGTAAGCCTTATGGACTAGTGTATATTTGGGGTTATACTGGATCTCTCTAAACACTATATTTGTCAACTCCCTAACAGCTGATAGTGCAGCTGCTGTATTGAAGTCATTAGATAGTGCATCATGGAATTTCCTCCTTGTATCTAGGAGTCTAGATAGTATCTCCAGATCCTTATCGACAAGCCTATGGGGATCCATGGCTTCCCGGGATAGCTTATCAAGGAGATTAACAGTAGCTACCAAGCGTTCATAGAAGAGCTGGGACTGATGAATACCCTCCTCTGTAAAGTCCTGAGGCTTACGATAGTGTAGACCTAGGTAGAAGAGACGTATAGCCTCCGGGCTCCACTTCCTGAAAGCCTCCCTCAACGGGATGATATTACCTAGACTCTTACTCATCTTATCCCCATGGATCGTGAACATACCCACATGCATCCAGTACCTAACCCATGGCTTAACACCAAGGGCTGCCTCACTCTGTGCTCTCTCATTCTCATGGTGGGGAAATATAAGATCCGTTCCACCACCATGTATATCAAATTGTTTACCAAGATACTTAGTACTCATAACACTACACTCTATATGCCATCCCGGTCTCCCACGACCCCATGGAGCCTCCCACCACGGCTCCCCGGGTTTAGCTGCCTTCCATAGGGCAAAGTCGTAGGGGTTTTTCTTTTCACCAATAAACTCCTGCTCCTGACTCCATAACTGCTTATCCACCCTACCGCTTAGCCTCCCATAGTCATCGTATTTGTCTACATCAAAGTATACACTACCGCTTCTAGCTATGTATGCATAGCCTTTATCGATTAGTATCTGTATAAACTCTATGATCTCACTTATATGATCTGTTACCCGTGGATGTAGGTCTACATGTATATTTAGTTTCTCAAGTACTTCTAGATAATCCCTTGTATACTCATCAGCAACCTCCCTCCAGCTCCTACCCTCCTCCAATGCCCTCCTAATGATCTTGTCATCAATATCAGTTATATTAACAACGTGTTTCACATGGTATCCACGTAGTACAAGGTATCGTTTAAAGGCATCGAATAAAACATAGGTTCTACCATGCCCTAGGTGGTTGTAATCATATACTGTTGGCCCACATACATACATTCTTACAAAGCCTGGTTCCAGTGGCTGGAAAACCTCGATCCTACGGGTTAATGTATTGTATATTCTTACCAACATTCCAATAGGACCACCAGTACATAGGTAATAATTTAGAGACCATTATAAGAATTACCACGTGCTAGCTTACACACTTCATACTAATCCTCTCTAGAATCTCTATGATGCATAGGTGATGTCAAACCATACAAGTATCTCCATGTTCATTGACTAGTACTAGTAATACATGCCCCATATTCTAGGTTATTAGGTATGTGTTCTCAGTAGGAATCCATCGTAGACAATAATTTTCTTATTCAATGCATATTTCATAACTGTATCACTAATCCATGTACTAGTTAGAACTGGAAGTATCTCCTTATCCCTATATACATGTGCTATAGCTTTAGCCTTACGTAGTATAGATGATACATCCTTCTTCTTAGGCTTAATCTTAACCTCAACAACATATACTCTTCTCTCAGTAACTATCAACAGATCTATATCTAGATCATCAACCCTATAGTTCCTATAGACCTCAATAACCTTGTCACCCTCCCTAGTTATAAGTTCTATTATCTCCCTGTAGAAGTCCTTTGTGAATACATATTCTGTTAAAGCACCAAGCTCTAATTCAATCCTAGAGAACCTCCTATCATGCTCCTCAAGCTTCCTACGGTGTACACGGAGCTCAGCTAATATCTCATTAAACTTCCTATCGTGTTGCTCAAGTTTCTCCCAAATCCTCTTAATCTCCAGCTCATGGCGGTCAAGACGCTCTAATATTTCATTGAATTTTCTATCATGTTGTTCTAGCTTTTCCCAAATCCTTTTAAGCTCCTCTTCATGTCTTAAGAATATCTCCTCATGTTTATCCAGTCTTTCAAGGATCTCGTTAAACTTACGATCGTGTTCCTCCATTTTCCTTAGGATCTCTAGTATACCTAGTTTAGCTGCTAGTGCTAGTCTGAACTCTTCATCCTCTTCAACAAGCTTAAAGATTGTCTTCTTAATCTCTGTTGATGTAGCCATTCCCTAATCCTCACTATATAAATACCTATTGATGTATATAAAAAGGGTTTTATAAGGAGTTAGGCCTCCATACTAGTTATTGTTTTTAGTACTGATTTTGCTACACATATGAATATGTCCTTTAGATCCATTGTTGTAGCAAACTTTGGTTCCTTCTCCATCTCAAGCAGGTTATCACTTATAACGAGTACACATGCTGTTTTCCAGCCACGTATCCAGCCTAGAGAGAATAGTGTTGCACACTCCATCTCTACAGCAACTACTCCATAACGGCTCCACCTACGTGCAAACTCTGGATCCTCTGCATAGAATGCATCACTACTGAGTACAGGGCCCAATGTATAGTCTATACCATCCCTCCTAAGCCCCTCCATGATCTTGTAGGTAAGCTCTGGATGTGCAGCATTAGCCATACATGCACCTGGTACGTACTGTCCAACGGTACCTCCACAATAGTATGCTGCAGCTGATGCTACAACAACCCTGCCGATCCTGAGTTCTGGTAGTAATCCACCTGCAGTACCCAGTCTTACGAATAGCTTTGTACCAAGCATCCCAAGTTCCTCAAATACTATAGCTGAACTAGGTCCTCCAATACCATGTGTAGCTATTGTTACTGGTACACCATTATATTCTCCAGTCACTGTTAATAGTCCACGATGCTCATTAACCACCCTTGGATTCTCAAGTAGTTCCCTGAGAACAACTACTCTCCCAGGATCACCTACAACGATTGCCCTCTCAGCAATATCCTCTTTACGAGCTAGTATATGGAATGGGGGTCCCGTCATACTCAATCCCCTATTGGAATAGCTATTGTTAAATACATATTTTATGCTATTGGTGTGTATAAGTTACCAATGTATTCTTAGGCAATGTTGCTATCTCTTCTATAGATTAAATTATATACTGTCTCTATACTATAATTAATTATGGTATGTAATAGTGTTATGATGATCAATTCTACAGCTTTGAGGCTAAGATAATAAGGTATAGTGGAGGAAGATACGTGATCTATTCACCCAAGGAATATTAAGAGAAACTTAAGAAGTTCTATAGAAGAAAAGTAGGAGACGTAATAGTCATAGAACCAGACAAGGTTTCCAAAATATCACTAAGTTTCCCAAGTAATCATAAGAATGAGAATACCATTAACTATTGGAATAGCCCTATTATTTCTTCTTTTTCCTACGTTTCCCCCTTGTCTTCCTAGTTTTCCTACTTTTTCCCCTACCTTTCTTTTTCTTTTTAGCTGTCTTTCTCCTGGTCTTTTTCTTCTTAGTTGTTTTCACTATTTTTGCTTGTACAGGGATCTTTAGTTCTTCCCTGAATATTATTCTTAATCCATTGTCTGTCTGGAAGCCTATTGCATCAAATTCTATTTCTCCAGTAACCTCTATTGCTCCATCGTATATGTAGAATTCTCTACCTACATCTATTGTCTTTATAGGCTTTAGTTTTTCAGCCTCCATCCTATACAATATGATCTTGTCTAGCCTAGTCATTAGTGGATAGAATACTGTATCAACACCCTTAACCTCCCCCTCCCCCTCCCACACAACTATTCCTGGTGCCTGAATCAATGCCTGTGTATACGTATTCTCTTTCCGATAGAGATATGATAGTCTTGATGCCTCAACAGCCATACGATCAACCAGTCTCTCCATCTTACTCCGAAACCTTACCTCTTTCCAGTCAACTTCATCAGCATCATAACCTGTAATCACTAGTCCATCAAGTACCCTCTTACTAGGTCTATATACTAGGATTCTTGCTAAAGCCTTAACCATCCCTCTACACCCTTGCCTCTACAACATTACCTATCGCTGCTACATCAAGTCTATTGACTAGGTCATTATATGGGTTATCAAGTATATTAACTAAACTGTTTTAGCGGGTAAAATATGTATTTAAAAACAATTATGGTGTATTTTGTATAAATGAGGCTTTATGTAGTTGTAGGTGGATATACTATGACCACTATCTCATTAGATCCTGTACTACCAGTTATTGATACTATATACTCTTCTCCATTATATAGTGTAGACAATATTATCATAAACCCTTCAGCTGTAGTCATGTGGTTTACCAACTGGTAACCCTTAGAGACCATTTGATCGAGTATTTGTTGATCCTCGGAGCTCGGGTTAGTTATGTTCTGGGGTATTATATATACTAGGTAGTATTGTTCACCCATTTGATAGTATCCATAGAATGATACGTCATCATGGATCTGCTGTAGTGTATCCATGACATCACTATAGACCATCGATACGAGATCATTGGGGAAGCTTGGTGTTGTAGTGGTTACTGTAGTTGTTGGTGTTGTTGTAGTAGCTGCACTTGTGGTTGTTGTCCCAGAGGTTGGTATTGTGGATGGTAGAGTAGATGTTGTTGCTGATGTTAGTGTTTCAGGCCATTCAGGGGTTATGTCTGTTTCTCCCCTCACACCATTCCATGGGCCATGATCCGATCCTCCGGGGGCTTCCCATGTACCCTGCATATTGTCTCCAGATACTGTTCCCGTGAATGTTGCTCCACCAGCCCATCCAAGGGTTATCTTGTTTCCTTCTAGTGTTATCTGTACAAGCATAGATGATGCCTGGTATGGGCCTGTTAGTGTTAGTACTCCAATGTATTTATCACCCATCTTCTTTATCCTACATGCCCATCTCCCAGTTCCTCCAAATCTATCACTTGTGTATGTACCGTACCATGCACCCTCTATATTTACTCCACCAGCTGTTGCTGTCTTTGATGGCGTGGTAGATCCGCCAAGCTCTTGTGATCCCGTGGTTGTAGTGGGGGTTTCTCCACTTGTTGTCTCTAGTGATGGATGTAATAGGATCATTGCTGCAATACCTACTGTGGCGATTAAAGCTATTAGAACAAGGATTATAGGGACTATTTTCACTCTTAAACTACTCTCCATGTGTTTGATAGACACTATACAGCACCTCATTAATATATCTACCGGATTACATAAATAGATCTAGACAATGTATATATGTATCTAGAAGATAAATTATCCTCTCGCAACGATCAAGATTATCTAGTGAGTTATACACTATTATACTAGGCCATCAATAGAGTATTTTAATCGGATATATAGATCTTTGAAGGTATAGCTTATTCCTTAATTATTATCTGGAAACTATTTTATATTCTAAGCACATAATAGGGTATCTATAGCTATGCCTGGATGATGTGGTTTTTAGAGGGTTGGTGATTTGCAGGTGCGTGAGGTGGTTTTAGAGTCTGGTGATGTAAGGTTTATGGCTTTGTTATTGGTATCGATTACAGTTGCTCTATTATCGGCTCCTGCGTCATGGAATGCCTATGATATAGGTTTCTTTATTGACTGGGTTGATGTAGCTGATCATTATGGTATATTTGGTGTTTATAAGTATGCTTTGAAAGCTGCCTATCCACCAATACCTATTCTTATATGGGTACCATTGTTTAAGGCTGGTGTTTCGTTATCCATATTATTACTTGGGTATCCTAACTATGGTATTGTCCGTATGATCGCTAAGATCCCTGTTATACTGAGTATTTATGCTACAGCATATATTCTCTACAAGTATTTTGGTAGGGATTCAGCACTATTTTATCTACTATACTATGGAGTCTATGGTATTATTGCTGGTTTCCAGTTTGACACTATAGCTGTTCTCGGCCTATTAATGGCCTATATATATGTTGTTAGGGATAGGCCTTGGCTTGCAGGTCTCTCCTCTACGCTTGCTTTTCTATCTAAGCATGCTCTTGCAGTTGTCTTCCCCTATCTACTAATTGTTTATTGGAGGAGGAGGGGTTTTAGGCAGGCGTTAAAGTTTTTCCTTGCAACGGTTGTTCCATGCCTTGTTATAGTCGCTCCTTTCCTACTCTATGACCCGTATAGCTTTATCTATAAGGTGCTGTTTTTCCATAGCCGTAGGTATCCACAGCTTCTCAGCATATATGCTATACCATTGTTTCTTACAAGGTATAGGTACTGGTTGCTCCCAAGCTATATTACCTGGGTATGGGTTGTACCTTATGCTCTAACTTATCTCCTCCTACTCGCTATGCTCTTCCGTGCCCGCTGTAATAGTGATTGTGTATTGCTTGGCTGTATGTCACTGGTTATAACTATTGTTTTACTGAATAAGATTGGTAATACTAATTACCAGCTATGGTTTGCACCATTCCTAGCAATATTTGTTGCACGATACAGTAGTGGTCGCTCCCTTAAGCTTCTATACGTGCTACTGCCTATACTAACCATATTGTTCCACGACTACCTCACACTATATAGTGCAGCTGTTGTACATGGAAAATACTTTATAACAGAGGATCTACGATACTATGATGCTGAGAAGCTTGTCCTAGAATCATTCCGTGACGCTCCAGCTTATGCCGATATACGTATACTGCTAACATTCTCCCGTACATACATGTATGGAGTGCACATGTTCTTCTATGAAAACATATGGCTTACACGCACCATACTAACAATATTCTATATAGGCTCACTAACACTATTCCAGTACAAGATAATGAATATCATGAGAACCAGATGCAGCCTAAGCCTAAAATGGATTAGAGAAATAATACATTGGTATGGTAGAAGGGTTCCATAGATATTAAAAAAGATTTGTGTTTAGATTATCCTAAAACCTATACTATTTACTTCCTCTTCTTAAGTAGTATCATTAGCAGTACTGCTGCAAGTAGGACTACTGGTAGTACTGGTAGCTCTGGAGCTGGTGGTAGGCTGAATATGTATCCCGTTATGTCATACTTGATGGCGTTGGGATCTGTTATAAACGTCGTTACTTCATCACCATAGGCTGTTAGGTTGTGTCCACTACCTAGTATTCCTTCACCACCCTGGAATGTGTAGTCGAATGTGAATGTTCCTGTTCCTGCACTAGCTGTTGCTGTACCTAGTATTACACTGTGGCTCCATATGACTATCTTGATTGTCACATCAACTGCTGGTGCACCTGTTGAATCATCACCCTTCCTAACAGTCACAGTACCCTCAGCATGTAGTGTATCTCCCTTATCAATTACTCCATTACCATTCACATCATTGAGGTTGACATTGCTCCATGATACTGTAGCAAAGTATACTACCTTAACCTTGTAGTTCTTAGGTAGACCTACTGTTGTATACCTGTATCCTGTTGGTAGTGTAGCCGATAGTGTCAATGTATCGTTAGAGCCAACCTTAGTCTCATCGGTCAACTGATAAGCTATTGTAGTGAATCCTATAGCATCACTTGTACCAGTGGTACCGTTAATGTCTAGTGTGACTCCATAGATACCATATACTACTCCAATACCGAATATTGTGTTGTTCAGATCAACTATTCTAGCAACGTATTCATTAGTACCTGGTGATAGTATATTCCAGTGCTGGAAGTCATAGCTATACTCATTAGCATTAAATGTCTCATTGACAGTTGTTATGTAGGCTACAGCATAGCTGAAGAATTCTTCAGTACTCCAGTCAACATTTAGCCTAAACTCTGTATCTAGCTCATAGCTCTTATCTTTACCATAGGTCTTCCTATCATCTCTATAGCTCTCATTGTATCCCTGGTTGAGATAGGTTGCTGGTGTGTAGCTTGCATTAGCTACTAGTGCACCAGGTACGTCATACCAGTTAGCATATGGTATACCACTAACTATCTTACCTGTTGATACTTCTACTGGGAATACAGCACTATACATTACCATACGCTGTATACCAGTATCCTTAAGGTGTGTGTTGTAGTTCCGGATGATATCTAGTGGTATGTATGCAGTTATGGTACTACCACTATACTCTGCATAACCTACACCAATCTCCTTATACTGGTTCCAGTCACTACCATCATAGTATGCAACATACATTATCACCATGTATCTAGTGCCCTCCTTAATAATCTCTGGACCAGACTTTGAGGTTGTCTTTGGCTGTACTGGTGTTAGTGTTATTGCTATGTCCCATCCCCTAGCATCCTTTACATGTGTATCACTATCCCATGGATAGGATAGGTCGAAGTTGTCTGTGTAGTTGTAGTGTGCTCCATCAGTCTTGTCATCTGGAGTGAAGTCGAATACAAGGCCTAGTACTGGTGTATATGATCCATCCTCACCTACTGTACCATTAAATGTTGCCTTGACATATAGGTAGTTGGTGTCTATAGCTAGCTGTAGAGACCTTATATCCATATCAGCATTCTCCGTACCAAGATCTGGATATGTTCTCTCATCTCCAGCAGGATCGGTTATTATCACCTGTCCATCGGTAAATAATATGGCTGGTCCATCGGCTATGGCTGTAGGTATTGTAGCCCATGTTATTGTTGCTGGTGCTGTATGGAATATGAAGAAGTATTCTGTAGAGTTTGATTGTGCAGCATAATCACTGTCTCCAGCAAAGCTTACTATTACAAAGTATATACTAGATAGTGCATCACTTGGTATGTTTATCGTTATCTCATAATATCCGGTTGCGTCAGTATCATCAGAGCCCGTTGCTACACTAAATTGTTCGTCATGACCTGTAACACTATCATAGTAGTTGTACCTATATAGTGTAGCTGTAATAGTCTTACCCGATATACCTGTTCCAGTTGTTGTTTCACGTAGGTATCCAGATAGTGTAATGCTTTCACCAGCTTCTAGGTAGGTATCAGAGTCTAAGTCATTCTTTGTCAGTGATACTGTTAGCTTTGTAGGTATCTTTGATGGTTCTGGAAGCTCTGATATATCAGCTATAGCTAGGTACTCCTTGCCTTCAGCCTCATTAGTGTAGAGTACTAGTAGTTTTGTACCAATGTATAGTGGATACTCATAGTCCTCATTCTCACCAGCTGTTTTAGCAATAACATAGGGAGAACCAAGCCTACCATCAGTAGTTATCGTAATAGCATAGAGATCATAGTCTCCAGTGGACTGGTTACCATATACAATGGTATAGTTGTTATCAGCATAGTAGATCGCTGTAGCATAACCAAATACCGTAGTACCAAGAGTCATCCTATCAGAAGTCGTACCGTCTGGATATACAAACCTTGCATAAAGGTTTCCATTATAAGTCCATACTACTAACCATTCTGATGAGCTAGCGGCTATCCATGGGAAGACATTGCTGTCACCACCCTCAGTATCAATAACTACACTAGTTGTAGTCAATGTAGATAGATCAACAATTACACCATCAATATTTGTAGAACCAAGCCTATAGCCATAGACTACAAGTAACTTACCACCACCCTCCAGTAGCTGTGCATAGAACCTTGGATACATCCGACCATAGCTTGGATAAGCTTCATCAGCACCACTTGTACTTGTTATCCACTGCATAGTTGCTGATGGACCACTAGGATCAACGATAACTAGGGCTAGATCATAGCTACTTGTAGCAGAGTTGTATGCTCTTACTACGACATAGAACTTACCAGTTACAGGATCATAGAATGCCCTCTCTCTGTAGTCAACACCACCATATTGACCTATACTAAAGGACTGCTCAAATACTTGTGTAAACTTTAGATCATACAACCTGACTGTAAACTCGAATGCAGTATAGTTGGTAAATCCTACAAGCCAATAATTGCTACCGAATGCTACAACAGGTGTATCTTCTTTAGCAGCTGTAACCATTATCCTACCAATATAGTCAGGTGAGCCAGTTATTGGAAGCCATATTAGATATATATCATCTTTTTTACCTCCAGAAACATAGTATCGGTATGCTATTAGGAATCCAGTATCGTTTCCAGCAATATCTACTTCTCCATAATT
>Ga0190313_1001751_pt1 | contig 11369 bp, 11 predicted proteins | sample 4870071011_MG_FD_169989 | JGI IMG/M metagenome (GOLD analysis project Ga0190313, IMG submission 169989) | Hydrothermal vent sediment bacterial communities from Southern Trench, Guaymas Basin, Mexico - 4870-07-10-11_MG | ecosystem: Environmental > Aquatic > Marine > Hydrothermal vents > Sediment ...
GGTGAAAGGCAGTTCGCCGTCTGATACAGCCGACAATGTGCCGATCTGGGCAACCGCAGGTGAATACATGCAGCCTGTGAAAACAGTTCGGCATTACGGCGTTGGCGTAATGAACGCCATTAAAAACCGGCTGGTTCCAAAGGAAATATTTTCAGGCTTCAGCCTTCCGTCATTTTCCATGCCGAAACCATCGTTTGCAATGGCTGCAGGCGGGCCTGTCGGAAGAATGGCGGGACAATCAGCGTCCAAAGATGCACGGCAGGATGAAGGCGGAATAAATGTCGTCAATGTGCTGGATGATACGTTGTTTGAGCAGTATGCCGCATCAGCCAAAGGGCAAAAAACCTACTTAAACGTAATCAGCCAAAACAGGTATGCAATTAAACAGATGATGGCGGAGGAAGGATAATGGCTTTTCAATCCGGTACAGTCACAGGATTTGCAGGCGCAACCGGTCTGCTTCAGGCCCTGCTTGATTTTGTGAAAGGCACGGAAGTAAATAGTGAAGCGTTGAGCGGATCCGGCACATCGTATTCCGGAACCCTGGCTAACAGCCCGGTCGGGCTTGGCAGGCTGGTTGTCAGTTACACAATTTCATCTGTAAACTATACGGCAACGGATGACGGCAGCGGGAACATCACAGGTACGAATATATCGTCAGGCTCTATCACATATGCCACCGGCGCATATGCGTTTACGTTCAGTTCTGCTCCGGATTCAGCACCGACAGCGGATTATATCTACGGCGCCGAAGGTCAGGACTGGAGGCAGGAAGTCAACCGGAATACCCGATCGAGTTACAGCGGGGCCGTGTATGATGAACCGTTTGGATCAGCCTGCAAGGAAGTGATCCTGTCGAATAAGGGCATATCCGGTGCAGAAAATGTGATTATCGGCATTCGTGAATGGCAGTATGCTGCAGACGGCGCATGGGGGTGGGATTTCAACGGCTATACGTATCTGCCGGCAGGCGATTTTGACTGGAATTTTCATTATACCGAGACCGGCCGGAATACGTATGATGTCACACGGGAGCATTTTACAGAAAAACCCACGCTGCCGCTGCATGACGACACGATTTATTACTGGTTTTACGCTAACCAGCAGCGCATCATTGTTGTTGCCAAGATATCCTCCAATTATGAAAGCTGTTATCTTGGATTTGGCCGCAGGTTTGGAACGCCGACCGATTATCCCTGCCCGCTTATTCTTGCAGGCAGCGGGTACGGAAACGTGAAATTCACGGATACCGCAGCAAGTCACAGTTATTGTATTGATGCATCTCATGCCTCCAGCGCATATCACACCTGGGTGGTTGATCCTTCCAATGCGTTTTTGTTTTTTTATTCTTCCACAAATCTCGGTGTTGACCTGTATCCAAGAAGAAATTTTTACAGCGCAGGCCAGTTATATCCTGACAACCTGGGCCAGTTTATCCTGACGCCGGTATATGCTGTGCCGTATAATGGGGGAAATCCAAATACAGCACTTTTTGATCTTGACGGTATTTATCATTGTATGGGCTTCGGCCTTCAATCGGAGGATACGGTTACCTACGATGGCAATGTGCACCGTGTTTTCCAGAATATTCACCGTACAGATTATTTTGAATATATGGCAATTGCTGAAACATAGGATTTTTTTATGAGTCTTTTAAATTACGCATATCACGCAGCACCGACCAGTCATAAAGATGTATTGTCCAAATTCCGCAATTTTGCGTCTGCTCAGGGATGGAATATCGATACGTATGAGGTGAGCAAGGACTGGCTGGGCCCCAGTCCGTATTCATGGCAGGCCGGAACTTCCGATTTCCTGCAGATCAGCAGTAATGGGTATGGAACGCAGGATATTATCGCCAGATTTCATTTTGAAGGAACCGGCGCTGATGCTTTGGCTGAAAACTGTTATTTCCACGGTACCAGACCCGGATTCGGCACGCCTGATAATACATCAGCAACGATTCCGGCGAAACAGGATGCGTATAATGTGTATAGTAATCATGGCGTTATTGGGCTTCCTTCCGGATCACATATCGGGTGCTGGTTTTTCGGCAACGATAAAATCCTGATCGCCGTGGATCAGGTGACCGCGACATTTGCAATTTTCTGGTGGTGCGGATCTATGGAGATGTTTGATACGTCACAGGATTGTTTTGCATGTTTCATGTCAAATAAAAGTAGCTCAGTACCAAAATATTATAATGCAGATACTCAGCCAGCATACTGGAATGCACCCTGGATGGAGAGCACGATTTTAAGCGGAGCTACAGTAGGGCCTTTCTGGTGGGATGGAGAAGGACGGGACACGGAAATCAAATTTTCCAGCGGCTTTACATCTTCGGATGGAATCTCAAACAGTGTCTCTTTTACAAAACTGGCTTATGTGGTGCAGGCAAATGCATTTTCCGGGAAAAGAGTTCTCATAAAACCAACAGTATTCGGGGAGATTACTTCTACAGGCTTATGGCATCCGGTGGGGACCATGCCCCTGTATCATATGGTGTATTCAGGCCTTACTTTTGGCGAACAGATTGATTACGGTGGTGAAACGTATATTTGTTTTCCAAATTGTTTCCAAGCGCGTAAATACGGCACAGCATTCAGGATTGCTTAACCATGACGGCATACAACGGCATTATGGCAGACAGTGATCATCTGCCTGACAATCATCCTTATTTAAAACCGGATGCCTTTGCAATTAATCCGCAATACGGAGAAAAAATAAACGGTATTGAATTACAGCCGTCTGCGTGGAGATATGACGGTTCAGAATCATGGGTTGGGGCGGAAAGTACCAGAATCATAACCCTGACGCCGTCCGGTTGCGATGGTATCCGCCCGCATTCGTTCGGAGACGACAATGTCTTCTGGCGGGTCTGGTTTGATCCGGTGTTGATTGCAGCAGGGATGATCACAGAGGGCGTGGACTATACGATCAATATATGGAATGCATTTATCGATGCTACTGTGGATATTACATTGGTTGCTGAGAGCAACCCGGCGGGCATTGATTTTACGGTTCCCGCAACGCCTGTGACCATACAGAAGTTTGGTGAAGATTCATATACATTTACTGTTCTCAGGCTGGGTCCGCCAGCGCAGAATTCAACAATCACCTTTGTTGTAAATGGCGTTACCTATGAAACGGAAATAACCGGAGTAAGGGTGATTCCGTTTGTTTATGACCCGGATTACAAAAGCCGCCTGGCGCACACCATTGAATTTGAAACCATTATTGCACGAGCAAAACGGCTGAAAGAGCAGCGCCGTCCTTTACGGGAAAACATGCTGGTGCATACGGATGTGGAGATTTTTGCACAAGATATTGACGCCCAGCATTTTGAAAACACAATGCGGTACGGCAAGGGTTTTGTGTTTGCGGTGCCCATATATTTCGAGCAGATATATCCGTCAACAACGCTGACAGGCCAGTTATCTTTTTCAACATCAAACGATTTAACAAAGTTCTGGATGCTCAACAACAAGGCACAATATATCATCATAATCAACACGTCCACGCTGGTGGGTGAAACAAAAGAGATTAGTTCTGTTGCCTCCGGCTCCATCACGCTGGAAAATACAATTAATGAAACATTTGATCTGAATTATGTAGCCGTATATCCGGCGATATTTTCATACATTCAAACGCTGAAAATGGCGCAAAAAACAGACAGTCTGGCTGTGAATCGTATAGGGTTCAAGGAGTTTACCGTTGGCAGATGACCTGATCGATCTTGGAACAACTGAAATGTTTCCCATTGACATCAACTGGGCAAAGCAGATCACGCCGGATGTCGGGTTGATGAAGGCGGTGCTCCAGTATAAAGGGTCTGCCACGCGCATGGAGGATTATGTTTCTGTGCCGCCGATAATGGCTGGATTCGGCATTACGCTGTTTGACCCCGAGGACATATACACGTTTCTGGATTTTTTCAACAGTATCAAAGGGAGGGCATACAAGTTCTGGCTGAAACTGCCCTGGCGGTTTGCAACGCTTAAAGACGATATTCCCTCCGGCTCAACAGCCATTCCGATTTACAGAAACCAGTTGCAAAACGTAGTTGAAAATAACGAGCGGTTCTGGATCGGTATGAATTCAGGAGATATCATTACCAGGAAAATAGCGTCTGTAACTGATGATGCGGCAGGAAACAAACATACATTGAACATCAACACAGCTACAGACAGAGGCATTACAGCCAGCAATCATTACATGATTGCCCGCCTGCTTTTATGCAGGCTTGTATCTGACTCCATAAAGCTGGAGCTGGAAAGCGACCAGGCTGTATCCGTTCAATGTCAGGTAATTGAAACCGTAAAGGAGTATGAAAGCGCATGACGTTTGAGAGCAATTTTTCAGAGACACAGCAGCTTGCTTTGCCGGAGTTTTTCGAGTTTTTCTATAACGGCACATATGCGAGATTTACAGCGTGGGAAACCGATCTTACATTTTCAGGGAATCTGTTCACCGCCGCTCCTGTTGCCAGGAGTGGTTTTACGGTTGATGCACTTTACAGTTCAGTAAAATTGGATATTCGAACGCCTGTTATCGAGGCGCTTTCAAGATATGCGGCAAGCACCCCGACGGACCCGACAACTATCACGGTATACAGAGCATTAAAAGATGATCTGACAGATTATGAAATTCTGTTTGAAGGCATGGTCATGAGCGTAAGCAAAAAAGATTTTGTTTTGCAGGCCAAATGCAGCGCGGACGGTGATTTATTAGAAAATTATTATCCGAAAAAAGCATATCAAAGCTATTGTAATCATGCGGTGTTTGACGCCGATTGCGGGCTGGATTCATTATCCTGGCGCGTGCAGGCTGCTGTTATCGCCATCAGCGCTGCCGGTTACACGGCAAACGGTTTAAATGCTTACTCTGACGGGTATTTTACAGGCGGCATAGCTTCTTACGGCGGCGATGAACGCATGATCACCAATCATATCGGCAATACGGTTACATTGCATGTTCCTTTTGATACAAGAGTTGCCATTGATACGGTGCTTGATTTTTACCCGGGATGTGACGGGTCCCCGAACACATGCAAAAACAAATTTAATAATTATTCAAAATTTCTCGGTATGCCGCTGATCCCCAGCAGCAATCCGGTCGTCTGGGGGTTGTGATATGTCTGTACTCGCTATTATATCAATTGTGATTACTGTCCTATCGATGGTTTATACGCTGTTTTTCATGCCGGCACCGAGCGACTTGGACATGGAAAGTAAAACATCGCCTGATATTACAACAGCAGACGAGGGAGCAATTATTCCCGTTCTTTTTGGAGAAGCAAAGTTCCCGGGCAATATTGTTGGGTATGCTAATTTTATATCGAAAAAACGGAGGAAGCACGGCCAGACAATCGGCTATGATTATTATTTAGATATCTGGCAGGCGATCTGTATGGGTCAGATTACAGTTGAAAACATCTACACTAAAAATAAAGACGAAGACCCAACGGCTATGACTGTATTTGGTATTCCTGTTACGACTTTTAATATTTTCAATGACGGAACGGGCTCGGCGTATCCGACGGAATTAGGAGAATTTGCCAATTCCATGCCCGGCGTGGCGTCGAAATTCTGGAAGCGGATGCATCTTGGCCTGGGGGTGACCTTTGTCCCGGCCATTCATTTTGTTGCCAAGCGGGTAATGCCGGGTATTCCTGTTGTATATCCATCTCTGACAAATGGATTTAACCCGGCTGCAATTATATATCTGCTGCTTCTGGACAACGGATGTCCACCATCGAAAATAAACCTGACACGATTTAACGCTGCAGCAACGTACTGGTACAGCAGGGATTACGGGCTGAACATTCTGCTGACAAGACAGGCCAGGTTGAAAAATATCATAAAAAAAATACTGTCTTATGTGGGCGGCGTGTTAGGCAAGGACGCACAGGGTAAATATTTCATTAAAGCGTTAGACCCTGCAGATGCGTCCGTGGCCACTATATCTTCAGACAACGATGATTTTATTGAATTCGAGTTTGTACGAAAAACATGGAACGACACATATAACGAATTTCGAGGAACTTTTACGGACAAAACCCAGGATTACTCAACCCGGCAGCTTGTTGTCAGAAACAGAGCGAATATTAATTTACAGGGGAGAATAAGACCCCTTAATGTCGATCTCGAAGCATTTATCAGTGAGACAGACGCTTCAAAACGTCTGTGGGAGATCATGAAAAAGGAGAGTTATCCCTATGCGCAGTGCAGTTTTAAAACAAATTTGTCTTTTTCAGAAGTTCAGGTGGGAGATGTCGTAACTATTGTCAATACGGACCACGGCATTGTGTCTGCTGATTTTCGTGTGCTTGAAAAGCAGCATTTCGACAATACAAAAAACGAACTGTCGTTTAAATGCGACCAGGTAACGGAAACCCTGTTTGATGATGAGTTTGTTATTGCCGGCTCATCTCAGTACTCCAGGGTAGTTTATAACCCATCAGCACTTGTCAAACAAAAAATATTCGAGCTTCCGTATAATTCGGTTTACAAGCACGAAACCGCTTTGCTGATGCTGGCCGCGCGCGTTGGGACGTTTGAAAATGGGTTTAATGCCCTGGTTTCTTTTGATGATGTGGATTATGAGGATTACGGTGAATTCGGCGAATGGAGCATGCACGGTGCGTTAGACGCCGCTTATTCAGGCGATACCGATTATATTGATGATACCACCGGTATTGAATTTACCCCTTATCAGGATGATCCGGAGTTTTTATCCGTCAGTCGGGCAGCTTTGTTTGTAACCAACCGGTATGCGTTGATGGATGACGAGATCGTCCGGTTTCAAAATATCGAGCTTGTCGGCACTTCTTACAGGCTGACCGGCATTATCCGGGGCTGTCTTAATACCGCTATTGCAGCACATAATACCAGCAGCGATATCTGGCTGTTCACGATTGGCGACAATGTGCTTACGGGCGTGAATGCATCGGATTTTTACATCAAAATGACGCCGTTTTTCATGTCAAGCCGGATCGACTGGGCCAGTGCAGCGGCAATTAATGTAACCCCTTCAGGCAAGGCAAAAATACCATTTACGCCGTGCAGAATTGAGGCGGTGCGAAGCGGTTCATCAATCACAGCCACCTGGTGGCCGACGAATCAGGATATTGAAGGGGCTGGAGCGTGTTCGGCAGAGGTTCAGACCGATCAATCACCAGGTGTCTATGACCAGGACTTTGAAGTTTACGAAACCTATAACACAACGCCTGTGGTAATTGACGGGATTTCAACGGTGATCACGCGGGCAAACCAGACAACGATTTACGTACGGTCCAGACGGGATGGATATGTGTCAGCTTATGCATCAGTTTTAGTCCCTGCAGCAGACGGGACTTATGTTGGTCCGGAGATATAATTATGCCAAAATTTACAGAAACAGGGCTGGAAACATTAACTCAAGGGTGCCAGAACTGGACGAAAATCATGGAAGAAAACGCCAGAAAGCTCAACGACACCCTGCTGTATGTCGATGGTTTATTGGATGTGGACATAACCTCCCCGGCGGACAGGGACGTGCTGGTATGGAACGCATCCGCAGGAAAATGGGAAAACAATCCATATCATACGGTGATTCCCACGACTACGACCACAACCAGCTCAAGCAGCACAACTACAACAACGGTATAACATGACAATACTGACAAATACAAACCTGGAAACACAGGATTACGGAACCCCCGAATGGGTGGCCATCTATAATGCCAATATTTACAAGCTCAACGAGCTGCTGTTAAAAATTAACGCGCTGGTTGATGTGGACATTGATGGTCTTATTGACGGCGCTATTTTACGATGGAGCGCGTCCAAAAGCAGATGGGAAGCATACAAGGTATAGAACATGGCAGCATATATTATTTTAAACCCCAGCAGCCTTCGATATTCAGAGCCCGGATACGCATTATGGAATACAAATGTTGCTACGTATAATATCAACCGACTGAACAACACGCTGCTGAAACTGTCTGCGCTGTTAGACGTTGATGCAAGCGGTCTGGCTGACGGCAATGTGCTTTCCTATAATGCGTCATCATCTAAATGGGAGCCGGACAAAGGTCCGGATGACGGCAGATGGCTGTCCACCACAACCACAACAACCAGTTCCACCACAACCACTACGACAACCGCGTAAGGAGAAAAAATGCCGAAGAAAATTGCTGTTCTAACCACATTTATGGAATTTCTGCCCGGGTATTCATTGACCGGCATCGTAAAAGACCAGGCGCATATGCTTGCCCGATACGGCCATGAGGTGCATCTGTTTGTCAGCGAGCAGTATAACGGCGAAACGTTTTCAGACGATGTGGTGCTGGAAAAAAAGATACCGTTTGCTCACCTGATTGATTATGCAAGCAAAAATGATCTTTCCGATGAGCATAAAAAAACGGTTTCAGACATGGCGGCCATGCTTGAGAAAGAACTCTCCGATTTTGACATCGTATTTACACATGATTTTATATTTACCGGCTGGAACCTGCCGTATGGCCTGGGCTGTATCGAAGCATCGAAAAAACTACCCCATCTTCGCTGGCTGCACTGGATTCATTCAGTGCCTACAAGAATGAGCGACTGGTGGAAAATTAAAGAACACGGCAAAGCACATAAAATTATCTATCCCAACGAAACCGACCGTCTGCTTGTGGCCGAACAATACCGGGGCGCCATAGATGATGTCCGGGTTCTGCATCATATCAAGGACCTGCGCACCTGGTTTGATTTTTCAGAAGATACCTGTGAAATCATTGACCGCATCCCCGGATTGATGCAGGCGGATATTGTACAGATCCTGCCTGCTTCTGTGGACCGGCTGGAGGCCAAACGCGTAAGAGAGGTGATGCTGATCTTCTCACATTTAAAAAAGATGGGGAAAACCGTGTGCCTGCTCATTGCAAACCAGTGGGCTACAGGAAAACAGCAGAAAGAAAGTGTGGACAGATATAAAGCGATCGCGCAGCAGGCAGGATTGAACAACGGATCTGAAGTGGTGTTTACATCGAATCTCAAGCCTGAATTTGAAGTGGGCATATCCAAGCGCATCTTGCGGGAGCTTTTTCAATGTTCTAACCTGTTCATATTCCCCACCCGGGAAGAAACGTTCGGGCTGGTGGTGCCTGAAGCAGCGTTAGCCGGTGGTGTGTTAATGATATTAAATAAATCTCTTGCCATGCAAAGGGAGATATCCGGCAACACAGCCTTATACTTTGACTTCGGGTCATATCATCACAATTTTAATCTTGAAAATCCGGAGCAATACTACAAGGATATTGCCATGATTATTTTGGGGCGGATGGCCCAGGACGAAGCTGTTAAAACAAAAACCTTTATGCGGCAAAAGTATAATTTTGATTATCTATATAACAACGAGTATGCGCCGGTTATGGCGGAAACGGGGCTGCGGGTATGAAATACAAGGTGATTATACCAGTTGTTAATCGGGAGCTTGCTGTAATGTTGTTAGACAGCATTGCAGCCAACACCGTTATTCCTGATCATATTTTGGTCATCGACAATTCAATGAGTGAAACAGCGTTTCCCATCGTTGCGGGGCTTTCTGCAGAGATTATCACATCCAGAGGAAAGCGGCTCGGTGTGAATGCATCCTGGAATCTTGGGATACGCAATATCGGCGATTGCGATTATGTGGCAATTCTCAATGATGATGTGGTTCTGGGGAAATATTTTTTTGAAAAGAATAGCCATGTTTTTCAAACGTGTCTTGATTGCGGCGTTGCATGCCCGGAAACGGTACACCGCTTAGATGAAATCAAAAAAACTGACGGTAAAATAATACGCATGAAAAAGCGTGAAGGCTGGGCATTTTCTTTTAGGATGGATGTATTGAAGAAAATATCGCCTGTTCCGGATCAATTAACCACATTTTGCGGCGACGACTGGTTTTGGATACAAAGCGGTATGATGGGATATCGCTGGTACAAGGACACCGGCAATATCGTATATCATAAAGTGGGCGCGGCGGTAAAAACGCTTGGTGTGAGAAACCATTTAAACCAGGACAAAGCTGCATTACAGGAGATGATATGAGACTGATCTTCTTTTACCTGCAGCATAGAAACGCTGAATATTATTTCAAGTTTTTCCAGACAGAAGGATATTTCTGGCTTTTAAAGCGCATGGTCGAGACCGGGATCGTGGAGGAAGCTCTGGCGGTTATTGATTCGTCTCAACAATTGCCGCCTGTTCAGTATATGCCAGGGCTTACAGGCATATCCATCCAGGGTATTGAGAATATTCCAGGCGGTCTCCGCGAGGATGATGTTATCTGTGTGCGTGGAGGGTGGAAATCGTGGTTCGGTTTTCTTGAAAAACTAAAGGCAAAAAAACACAAACTCCTTTTTTATGGAGCCAATACCGGCAGGGAGAGATGGCCTTTCTGGGATGTTATTTTTGACGATCTGCATGGTGGGGAGTTTACGGATGCTGCAGGCAGGATGCATATTGATTTCAGGAAACCTACCAACCCCGAGATATTTTTTCCGATGAAAATCGAGCGCAAGTATGACCTGTGCATCGGCGCCAGCCATATCCATGACAAAAAAGGCCAGTGGCGCGGGATTAAAGCGGTTATAGAATATCAAAACATATTTGACAAAAAACTTAAATGCGTTCTGCCTGGGGCACTGCGGCGGGGGAGCAAAACCAATCTGATTATTGACGATATCAGAGAACATGGTCTTGATGTTGAGCTTCCGGGAATGCTTTCACGCCACGACATGAAAGCTGTTTATAATCAATCGAAACTGTTTTTGCACTTAGGCTCGGGCGGCCAGGGAGACAGAGGCGTTCTTGAAGCCATGCGCTGTGGGAGTCCTGTGATGATCGGGTATCCAAAATATCATGCGCCATTTACATATGAAACTGATTTGTCGTATGTGGCTGCGGATCCTGATCTAGATTCCACGCTTGCGCATGAAATCAGTGAACAGCTTGAATTGTCCACAGAGGAAAAACGGATACAGGTGTTTGAATATCATGAAGCTCAATGCGGCGTAGAGACTGTTATACTGCCGCGCATGAGGCAATTATGGGAGGAAATGTTTGATGAAAAAATATAAAAATATGGAATTTCGGGAGTTGATGTGTGAGCTGGTCCGCCTGTTTGAACCGGCAACTTATGTGGAGGTTGGAGTGCAAAAAGGCTATACATTTAATTCGATTTCTCCGTTAGTTAATTGCGCTGTGGCTGTAGATGTTAATCCAATGGACAGAATTACAGAGCTACCGCGCGTGCAAAAATTTCAAATGCCTTCCATCGAATTTGCAAAAAAATGGAACGATCCAATTGACCTGTTGTTTATTGATGCCGACCACCGCAAAGAGTCCGTGCTGGCT
>Ga0190313_1001752_pt1 | contig 11360 bp, 15 predicted proteins | sample 4870071011_MG_FD_169989 | JGI IMG/M metagenome (GOLD analysis project Ga0190313, IMG submission 169989) | Hydrothermal vent sediment bacterial communities from Southern Trench, Guaymas Basin, Mexico - 4870-07-10-11_MG | ecosystem: Environmental > Aquatic > Marine > Hydrothermal vents > Sediment ...
TCAAGAACACTGTTAACAGTTCAACGGAGGAGATTAGAGGTATTTGTCCATGGAGAAGAGGATCTTCTCGTGATCCCCTTAGCCCTCAATAGATCTATAAACAATATAGTCTATGGACAGCCTAGAACAGGTATTGTCATAGTTGATCTTAATGATTACTCTAGGTTAAAGTTTATTAAGATACTTAAGACATTTAAACCAGATATGAGTGGATAGACCAGTTAAGGTGAACTAGGAAGGGTATGGTATGGGGTGTTTATGGACATGGTGAAAACAATCAAGATCGGGGAAGAGTATGCGGGAGAAGTTGTTGAGGAGAAATATAATCCATTGATTAAGAGGATTGAGTTAAAGATAAAGATAAGCCATATAGGTAAGGGGACACCATCAAGAGGATTGGTTCGCAAAGCAATTGCTGATGCATATAATGTGGATATTAATAGGGTCTATGTAAGGAAGATAGAGTCTGTATTCGGATGGGGTGTGACAAACATAGAGGCACACATATATGATTCTCTGGAGAGAGCAAAACTATTTGAGCCAAAACACATCATAACCCGTAATGAGAGAGCTACAGAATTACTACAACTAGAGCTACAGCAGGGGTGAATACGTAGTGGCTCATGTACATAAGCTCTATGAATACGATTATGGGAAAGGCACTATAAGGCTTAAGAACAAGAGATGCCCTAGATGCGGGAGCATAATGGCTCACCACAAGAAGCCTGTGCCAAGGTGGCATTGTGGTAAGTGTGGATATACAGAGTTTATCCGTGAAGGTAGGTAAGGAAGAGGCTTTGACTAGAACCATTGTTTTAGGTATAGAATCAACTTCTCACACCTTTGGAGTAGGAATAGCTGCACTCATAGATAGTGAGCCACAGATACTAGCTAACGTATACTCCAAATACGTACCTGTAAAAGGAGGTATACACCCAAGAGAGGCTAGTCAACACCACATGGCCAAGGCATCATCCATACTTAAAGAGGCTCTTAAAAAAGCTGGAATAGGCATTAGGGATGTAGACGCTATTGCTGTAGCCCTTGGCCCTGGCCTAGGGCCATGCCTACGTGTTGGTGCCTCAATTGCTCGTTTTCTCTCACTATACTATGGTAAACCACTAGTACCTGTAAACCATGCTGTAGCCCATATAGAGATAGGTAAGCTTGTCAATAAGTTAAGCGATCCACTTATAGTCTATGTATCCGGAGGCAATACACTAATAGCTATACAGAGGAGACGCCGGTATAGGGTACTAGGTGAAACACTAGATATACCACTTGGTAACCTACTGGATACATTTGCTCGTGAAACCGGTCTTGCACCACCCTATGTCGTAGAGGGTAGGCATCAAGTTGATGTATGTGCTGAATGGGGTAAGGAATTCATTGATCTCCCGTATACCGTTAAGGGGAACGATCTATCTTTTTCAGGTCTACTAACAGCAGCACTTAGGAAGGCACGTAAGGCAAGGAATAAGGTTGAGCTAGGCAATGTATGTCTATCCCTTCGAGAAACAGCATTTAACATGCTTGTAGAAGTTGCTGAGAGAGGACTTGCACTAACACGTAAGAAGGAGGTATTGCTTACAGGTGGTGTAGCTGCTAATGAGTATCTAAACTCTAAACTTGATAAGATGTCTAGGCTCCACAACGCCAGGTTCTATACAGTACCGCCGGAGTACGCTGGTGATAATGGGGCTATGATTGCATGGACTGGGCTACTGCTCTACACCTATGGTGTAACAATTGATCCTATGAAGGCTTTTGTAAAGCAGAGATGGAGGCTTGATGAGGCTGATCTGCCGTGGATCCCGGAGAACTAGAGTTTATAACACAAGGTGCTGAGGCCCGTCTCTACAAGACGGTATTCCTAGGGTTTAAGGCTATAGTTAAGTATAGGGTATCTAAGCCTTATAGGCATCCTGATTTTGATAGGCTTTTTAGGATTAGGAGGACAATTACTGAAGCAAAGATTATGGCTCATCTGAGAATGCTTGGTTTGAATGTACCATCAATATTCTATGTAGATCCCGATCATGGATTGATCGTTATGGAGTATATTGATGGTGTTAGGCTAAGTGATTGCCTAGGCGTACTCAATAGAGATGAAATAGTCAGTTATGGGCTAAGTCTTGGTAGACAAACTAGTATAATGCATGAAAACACGATCTATCACGGAGATCTAACGATTGCAAATACCCTTATATCCAATGGAAAGCTATACATGATAGACTTCGGATTATCCGGCTACAGTAGAGATCTTGAGGAATACGCTATAGATGTGCATCTACTAAGCAGAAGCCTTGAGGCACTATATCCGGAGAAACACGATCTCTTCATGGACGGGTTCTGGAGAGGCTATAGAGAGATTGCTGGAGAGGAATTCACAGCTAGACTAAGGGATAAGGTACGTGATATAAGGCTTAGGGGCAGGTATGTTGAGGAGAGGCTTAGGAGGAGGATTTCCCGTGAAAGATACATGTAAATACACACTCTACTTCCTAACAAGTAATAAGCATAAAGTACTGGAGGTACGTGAAATAGCGGGGAAGTACGGGGTCTGTATAGAGCAGGAAGAAGGTGGTAAGCTAGAGATACAGTCAAACAGTCTTGAAGAGATAGCATGGTATGCTGCTATGAACTACTATATTAGACATAGGAAACCAGTACTTGTCGAGGATGCAGGTCTATTTATCAAGTCCTTGAATGGATTTCCAGGACCGTATAGTAGCTATGTATATGGGACAATAGGGTATCATGGTATATTGAAGCTTATGGAGGGCACAGGTGATCGAGAGGCATACTTTGAATCTGTTGCTGTAATAATACATGAGCCATACATTATAGTTGAGAAAGCACGAGTATATGGTGAAATAGCTTATGAGCCAAGGGGGAGCAGGGGCTTCGGCTTCGACCCTATATTCATACCAAGGGGGGAGAAACGGACATTTGCTGAAATGAGTATTGCTGAGAAGAACATGTATAGTCATAGGGCAAGAGCCGTGTCAAGGGCTTTGGAAAAGTTTTTAGCACATGTTAAAGTTTAAAATACCCAAATGCATAACTTGTGTTTCTAGGGAAGTAGTTGGGGAGAGTGTAGAAGGTATGAATAAGCGTAGGGAGAAGGGTCAATCACACTCCACAAGACCTGCAAGAGCTGGCCCACCTCGGTGGCTTAAACTGGATATGAGTCCAGAGGATATAGAGTTACTTGTTGTGGAACTGGCTAAGAAGGGATATACTCCATCAATGATCGGTATTATACTGCGTGATCAGTTTGGAATACCGCTTGTCAAGCAGGTTACTGGTAAGAAGCTCACCAAGATCCTTGAGGAGCATGGTGTAACACTACCTGTACCAGAGGATCTATTGTTCCTTATGAGGAAAGCCGTTAACCTACGTAGGCATCTCGAGGAGCATCCTAAGGATCTTCATGCTAAGAAGGGATTAATAGATCTTGAGTCAAAGATCCATAGGCTCGTCAAGTACTATAAGAGAGTTGGTAAGCTGCCTCCAGACTGGAGATATGATCCGGAGAAAGCAAAGCTACTTGTATCTGGTTATATGTAGTTTTAGAAAACTATATGCATTATACCCTCTCTTATCATAGCTACAGCATATGCTGCCAACAGTATAGCCATGATCTTGCTTAACACGATGCTTCCATAGTGTCCAAGTAGGTTTAATAGTTTGTCTCCACATTCAAGCATTAGCCATGCAAGCACGATATTTATGAGTAGACTAAGTAGTGCTGTCACCAAGCCCATGGAGTACTTTATATAGATAACAACAGTTATTGCACCAGGTCCTGCAAGTAGTGGTGTTGCGAGTGGTACGATTGCTATCTCCTCTCCTCTAATTTCTTCAGCAACACTATGTCCAAGTATACCCAGTACAGCGTAGATGAAAAGTATTACACCACCAGCTATTCGGAAATCATCTATGGTAATACCGAAGTAGGAGAGTATAAGATCTCCTGTGACAATGAATATTAATAGTATAGTGGATGCAACAATAATGCTCAGCCTTATAGTCCTCCTCCTCCGTCCAGGATCAAGGTGTTGTGTGAAATAATAGAATAGTGGTGCATTACCGATAGCATCAAGTACTACAAAGAGCATTAATACAGCCCGTACCAGCTCATTAACATAGACCATGCACCACCACCATACACTCTCCCCTCCTTAGGTAATAGTGCATGATATCATCCTTTAATAAGGTATTCATAAGTATATCTAATACCTAGACCGGGTATGCCTAGGTGCCTATGTATTGGATGTATTATCAGGTTCCAGTAAGGTTTTTGGGGACTTCATAAGAGAGTCTAAAAGCTATAGATTCGTAAGAGTAGTACCACTACTTTGTGTAGACTCGATCATTGCTTCCTCCATAGCAATTAAATTATTTGGAGACAATGGATTCGATACAGCTCTCTCACTTAATCCATATAGTGGAGCTGATGAACCAACGTTATTCATAGATCTAGTACCAAGTAAATGTAATGCACCATGTCTATCCATAATCCATAGCCCAGATAAGCATGGTGTTAAGGAAATCAATGGTGGGAAAGTAATCTATACAGATTCAAGTATATCAGCTACACTCGTGAAAATACTTGAGAACTACTGGATCATAGAATCTATTGAGAAGGTACTAGCGTTGATAGGTGGTATTGAGAGAGGCAGGGATCAGAGTAAAGAGGGGTTCATAGGTATTGAGGGGGAGATAGTGGATGAACTAGTTAAGACAAAGAATCTAATAATTGATGCAGGCTTAAGGCTATGGGGTTGGAAAAGGAGACCATTAGTTGAAATGCTCTCAATAACATACTCCCCATACATACCCGGTATCACAGGATATAGGGATAAAGCCTATGAACTAATATCTAAACTTGGATTCACTGATCCAGAAAAGGTGACTGCGGGAGACTTAATCACTGATCCTAAGTATATAAAGGATCTTGTTCAGGAGCTACTACTGATTCTTAGGAACAATAGTAGGAGAGATAGAAGTCCTATGGAGATTCTAGGTAGAATATATTATACCACACTTCTTGGACACGAAATGGATCTAATGGATCTATATGGATTATATCTAACGATCTGGGGACTTGGAGGTGATGCCTTAATAAACCTGTTCTATATACCACAAGAGACTATTATTTTAGAGCAGCTCCTTTACCTATATGAGAAGAATATTAAAGAAGTAGCTAGGGAGATTACTGAGAATATACAGCAATACATAGTAAATAATGGTCTACCATATATAAGCACGGGATTGATTAAGAGACCAGAGATATATCTAAAGATACTCTCAGAGCTTGGTATGATACCGTCTCAGCCATTTAAACTCATGGATGAAAATGGGATCATATATACATCATACTCCGAGATCCTGAGAACAAAAGCCTCCTATGAGAAGATACTAGATGATCAACTAGTAGTATTGAGGGAGTAGATAAGATATGGCGGCATTAACTGTAATCCTCGAATTATATGGAGACCCTAAGTTTATAGAATGTCTTTATAAAGCAATGCATCCAGATAATACTGTGATACCAGAGTACATGCTATTTAAAGAGGAACTCGGTAGTGGAAGTAATTGTTACAAGGTACTTATTAAAGTTCCCCTACGAAGTAGGTATATAAGATCAGTTAGACAGACAGTTGATGAAATACTTGGCCTTACTACAATGACCATAAGGATCAGTAGATAATAGTTTCTCAAAACACCTATAGTATATCCTCCACTCTAGAGTAAACAATAAAGTTATAATCTCCCCTAACCGATATATCCTTCACTAGGTGGTTAATGGGATGTCTAGGAGAAGAGTAGCGATCCGGGATAAGTGGAAGCTTAAGAAATGGTACCAGGTAATAGCACCACCAGTATTTGGTGGAGCATTACTAGGTACTACACCAGCAGATGATCCATTGAAGCTTATAGGAAGAGTTATGGAGGTAACGCTCTACGATATAACAGGTGATCTGACACAAGTACATGTACGCCTCTACTTCCAGATCATAGATGTACAAGGCGATAAGGCTATAACAAGGTTTAAGGGCCATGAGCTATCAAGAGACTATATGAGGAGCCTTATAAGACGTAAAAGTAGCAAAATACAAGGCATATTTGATGTAGTTACAAAGGATGGCTATAAACTAAGAATAACAGCAGTAACACTTACAAGCTACCGCTGTAAGACAAGCCAGAAAAGAGCCATAAGGAAGATTATGAAAGACATTATATCAAGTCAAGTACCACAAATGACACTTGACGAGGTAATACAAGCAATGATCTTTGGCAAGTTCTCCCAGCAAATAGCTGAAGCTGCCCGAAAGATCTATCCTATAAGGAAGGTTGAGATCTATAAGTCCAAGCTACTTGAAATACCAACGCCAGAGGGATCAAAGCCAGCAACAGTTGTATCACCATTAATGTTCAAGAGATAAATGGTTTTCATTTACCGCGTGATTCTAGATAATACTTTGTATATTCTTTACTACCCATACTACTGCCATAATGTATTCTGGGCGAGGTTTAGCCTAATATGAAGGATTATGTACCTAAGGGAGTGATAGGGCTTGGAGAGATCATGGGTTGTCTACCTATAAAGATTGGTTCAGTATATCTACTCATGTTATTTACGGATAAAGCGTTCTGAGATTAGATACATTATTAAGTTGTCACGTATGAGTAGAGATGAATTAGTTAGGGAAATTGGTTCTTGGACAAAGAAGATTGCTGGATACATACCCTATGCAGATATGGTTTCTATAGAGGTTAAAGGAACCTTACTTAAAGGATTAAAATTATATATAAAGACGGTAAAGGGTGATGAGGTCGTAAATATACTGGTGTGTGGATTAGGTACTGGGTTAAGTAGGGAAGAGTTCATAGGGAAATTAATTGAGTTATCTAAGAATGTAGGTATTAATGTGGTTTCTGAAATCTAGGTCTAATTAGCATCTTATTGGGTGAATATATTAGTATTAAGGGTGTTCTTCATAGTTGATAGGGGCGAATAATGTATGGTTAAAACCTACGATATACTGATCAAGACAAGCCTTGGGTTTGAGAAAATAGTTGCATCACGTATTAGGGAAATTGATGAAGATACAGATGTTATACCTGCTCCAAAAGGGTTTAAGGGGCTTGTACTTGTTAGGGCTGGAAGACTAGGTAAAGGGGAGCTTTATAGGAGGATTATTGAGGAGGTTATTGAAGCTGATAAGGTTATACCGATTGATGTAGTAGTTAGGGCAGAGCTTAAGGAGATAGCTGAGAAAGCAGCATCCATAGCTAGGGAAAGGATCAGTAGAGGTGAAACATTTGCTGTAAGGACAACACGTAGGGGTAGACACGGCTTCACAAGTATTGATGTTAATGTAGTTGTGGGAGATGCTGTCCGGAAAGCTACTGGTGCATCCGTAAACCTCAGGTATCCAGACAAGATCGTTCTTGTAGAGATAATTGGTGACCTAGCATTAATATCGATTCTACCCGGTAGCTTTGAATGGCATAAGTATGGGCCGGGTAAGAAGCCTTTACAGAAGCTATTTAGGAGGATAGCGGTTATACAAATGCCCTATCTAGGTCCTAGGGACTCCATAATCGTTATGGGTAGGAGAATTGGTAGGGAAGTACAGAATTTTGAGGTAAGAGAACTAGTTATTGCTCCAACCGGGATCGTTGATGCTGAGCAACTAATGCTCTTCATAAAATCTGTTCTAGAAGGTATAGAGTCACGGTATACAATTCAGACAAAGAGCTATCCGCATAAACCACATAAAGTACCAGTATACATTATGGATCTACATCAGCTAGTACGTGATCGTGGAGATGAAGCCATCATAGTCTTCGAACCAGAGGGAAAGTACATTGGTGATGTTAAGGATGAACTAACAGAACTAGTCTTAAAATCAGGGAAGAGAGTGAACCTACTATTTGGATCAAGAGAGGGTATACCTCAAGGGATATATAGATACGCTGATCTAGTTGTTGATATAGCACCCGGTATAACTCTATCAACAGACTATGCAGCAGCCGCAGGACTTATAGCTTTAGCAACTGTTCTCTATAACATGTTTAGAGGTGAAGGAGATTGAAAGCCATATTACTAGCTGCTGGTAAGGGAGTAAGACTCAGACCAATTACTGAGACTAGGCCAAAGCCACTAATACCAGTACTCTGTAAGCCATTACTACTATGGCATCTAGACTACTTACTTGCTTCCAATAACCTGTTTGATGAGGTAAGGATTGTTGTTAACTACCTCAAGGAGAAGATTATTGATGTTGTTAAGGAGCATCCACTAAGTGATCGTATAAGGTTTATTGAACAAGGTGAAGAGCTTGGTACAGGTGATGCTATCTATAAGGCTGTGAAAGATCTTGATGATAATGATGAGGTTCTAGTTATCTATAGTGATCTGTTCATAGCTGACCCAGGTCTCTATAGTAGGTTAGCTAGTGCTGATGGTAATATTGTTGTTGGTGTAAGTCATGAAAATCCTAGTGAATATGGTGTACTAATTGTAGAAAATAATCTATTGAAAGGAGTTATTGAGAAACCAAGTAAGCCTCCATCAAATCTTGTGAACGCCGGGATCTATAGGTTTAGAGTAGGGGGTCTTAGACCTTACCTAGAGGAGCTAAAGCCATCTATAAGGGGGGAGCTAGAGTTTACTGATGCATTAACAGCTGCTGCGTCAAGCAATGTAAGTATAAGGGTTGTATCTATAGATAGCTCTAGATGGGTAGATATAGGGCTTCCATGGAATATACTTGATGCTAACAAGATTGCCTTCAAATACCTTGTGAAGGAGACATTGCTCAAAGGATTTATTGAACCAAACGTATCTATCAAGGGTGAAAAAATAGTTATTGAGGAAGGGGCACACATAAAATCGGGTACCTATATTGAGGGCCCAGTATATATTGGCAGAAATACTACTATAGGGCCTAATGCCCGGATAAGACCGTATAGCGTCATATGTAATGGATCAGTTATTGGGTTTAGTGTGGAGGTTAAGGAGAGCCTTATAATGGAGCATGTACATGTATCTCACCTCTCCTATGTAGGTGACAGCATACTATGTGAAGATGTAAATTTTGGGGCAGGAACAATAACTGCTAATCTGAGATTCGACAATAAACCCGTCAAGGTGCGTATAAGGGATAAGAAGGTATCTAGTGGTAGGAGGAAATTTGGTGCAATAGTTGGTGCACATGTGAGGACGGGTATAAATGTATCGTTTATGCCGGGTGTCAAGATAGGATCGTATAGTTGGATAGCACCTGGGGCAGTTGTATACGAGGATGTACCTCCAAGGTCATTTCTAAGGTTCCGGGGAGAATATTATATAGAGCCTTTAGAACAAGATATAACATAGATGATGTAACCTACTAGGGCTGAGCATGATATGAGGATGAGCATAGAGGAGTTTAAACGGAAATACCCCAATATAGCTAGAGAACTGTTTTCAGATGATAAGCCTGAAGGCTCATCAATAGATGTGAGATTTGAAACACCATTAACTGACCCATGGAGAGGCTACCTACCTGGACCAATAGACTATATACGTAGAGCAAAAACACTTGAGGAAGCACTTAAGGTTATAGACTATCTTGAGGAGCATGGAGAGATAACAGTTGATGAAGCAAACATGTATAGGGAGAAACTGTTGAAGGAGGGACTGGAGGCTTTTGGACCTAGGAAAGAAGATAACTACTACTATAGGAAGGCAATGGAGTATTGGAGGAGAATGAGCCTTAGAACCGCTAGTGGTGGGCACCAGCAGCAACAATCTTGATTACATCACCATCTCTCAAGACATAGTCTTCACCAACACGTTCACCAGTCCGGGCATTGATGGCGTAGATGAAGGTCTTGCCAAGATCACTATGTATCATATAGGCTAGTTCACGTGCAGTAGTACCTTCTGGTACAAGATATGCATCCGGCAATACGTTTCCATGGTGATCAGTGTATTTATGGTGATCTTCTACAGGGTATACGACAATAAGTCTAAGCTTCTTAAATACAGCATTATCCAGTAGTTCCTGGACACCTGTTGATCCCCATTTCTCCAGCACATGTTCAGTAATATACTTTAATCCCCTCAACTGATCGCTGGTAAGCTTGGATCTATCAATGATTTCAAAAGATCCATTGCCCGGCACATATCTTATATAGTTCTTTGAAGCAGCTTTCTTTAACACATACTCTGCTAATGCAGAAACTGGTACAACATTATCTTCTCCAAACTCCATCCTTAGTCTCTCAACATTCTCCTCAGCATACCGAAGATCGATCTTGTTAGCAGCTATAATTATGGGTTTAGAAACCCTCCTAAGCCATACAGCAAACTCACGGACATCATCCCTGCTCCAACTAATAAACTTCTTACCTTCCAGCCCAGCTCTCCTAATAGCCTCAACAACATGATGTTTACTAACCGATAACCCTGAGAGATACTGCGTCAATAGATCAAGTGGGTTCTTAGAAGCTATGACATGCCTTACAAACTTATCCCAAACACGGACAACAACACCTGCAAACCATAGATCAACCTCCCTCTGTATAAGTTTGGCTTCATCAACAGGATCATAGGTGCCGGGGGACACGGGATTACCTTCAGCATCAGTTGAACCACTAGCATCAACAACATGGATCAATACATCGGCTTGTCGTAGATCATCCATAAACTTGTTACCTAGGCCCTTACCTAAGTGAGCACCCGGTATAAGGCCTGCAACATCCATTATCTTAACAGGTATGAAGCGATAGCCGTTAAGACAGAAACCAGTACGTGGATTACACTCTACACCAAGTTCTACATGGACACACCTCTTCCTAACATAACCTACTCCAATATTGGGCTTAATAGTAGTAAATGGGTGATTAGCGATCTCTACAGGTGCTAGTGTAAGGGCTGCAAAAAGCGTTGATTTACCAACATTAGTCTTACCAATAATACCAACTAGCTTCTCTGGAGGAGGCATGGCTTCATCCTCAAGCTATATTACTAAGACTAAATCTTTATACTTTAACGTCTCTATTTAAAATAATTGAAACAATAAAGATCTCTATAGGAGGAAGATACTATAGTAGAATCCTAATAATGCTGGTTGATGTGTCAATAATAGAGTTAATAGTTAGTTCATTATTTTAATTAATATATTATTCGTACTAGGAATACTGAACTAGTTTGCCCTAGTGTTAACTTATTCCTGTATTCTGTTGCAGAATATTTTTCCCCTCTTCTCTCTAAATATTTAGTGTAGTAAGGTATTGTAGAGGTGATAGATTGGATAAATGTACTGGATTCCTATTGTTATTAACTATAATATCAC
>Ga0190313_1001754_pt1 | contig 11344 bp, 10 predicted proteins | sample 4870071011_MG_FD_169989 | JGI IMG/M metagenome (GOLD analysis project Ga0190313, IMG submission 169989) | Hydrothermal vent sediment bacterial communities from Southern Trench, Guaymas Basin, Mexico - 4870-07-10-11_MG | ecosystem: Environmental > Aquatic > Marine > Hydrothermal vents > Sediment ...
TTCCTCTGGATAAATCATTCTGAGTATTGCTGTTGATGATCCCTTTCTATCGAAAACTCTTCGAACATAGTACTTTCTGCCCTCAACCTCAAATGTTAATTCAACGACACCCCGATTCTTGCCCTGCATAACGAATTCTTTGTAGAATCCTACGCGTTTCTCTCCATAGACATAGCCATAGAGAGCAGCTGTGATTGCGTCTACGAATAGTGTTGTTTTTCCTGCGCCTGTGTTTCCCATGACAAATACTGGGTAGCTTAGCTTTCCAAAATCGATATCAACTTCTTCGTATGTAGCTATATTTCTGCATCTTAGTTTGAGGAGCTTCATGAGATCCCCACCTCATCCATAACCTTTCTAGCTATTTCCTTCGCCCTTTCTTTCACTCGTTGCGGTGCTCGAAGACTATCTATGTACTCGATGATTCTCTGGCGTAGTTTCCCTACTCTAGGAGAAGACCTACCAGTCGATGTGGCTGATATTTTGCTTTTCTTTAAAGAGTAGCCTACTACTCGCTTCTCCCTAAATAAAATTTCCTGAGCCTCTGGCCAATATTTATCTATGACACTACGCATAGTCTCCTCATCAGCCTCTATGATAAGTCTCAACAGGGCATTGGGAGGTATCCCCGATAAGGCACGTATACTCCTCAGAAAATCATTTCTGGAGATATGAGATAGCTCTAATTTTTGAACGACCATAGGTCTGCATTCCAAAGGAATTTTTCTAACGGAGATCTCCCCATCATTGATCTCGATGAAGTAAAAGGATTTTTGCTCGGCAGCCTCATCGAAAGCTATTCTCTCGATCGAACCAGCATAGTAAATTTTTTCGCCTACTTTCTGGGGCCTATGAACATGCCCGAGGGCCACATAATCGAAGAATTCTTCCCGCAGAACACTCCTAGAGATCCTAGGCTCCGATGAGTACAAAGGAAATATTTCGGAGAATCTTGCTTCAGCTAGAAGAATATGCGCCATGAAAATACGGTAATCAACATCCATATGCTCCAACTTCTCGACAAAGCCATTCACAAGATCTCTAACTAGACCCTCATACGGGATCCCCTCGAGCTTTATCACCTGTGGATCAATATATGGGATCACAGCAATACCTACCTTTCTGCCCCTAATCTCCAGAACTAATGGGTCTTTAGGGGTGCTCTGAAAATACCAGAAGTAGGGAAGATTAGCCTTTTGAAGCCCCTCCATTGGGTTCCTCGCCCTAGTGGTTTTTGGCTTATCATGGTTTCCAGCTATAACCACAACATATATTCCCGCACCAACAAGCTTCCCAACAAACTCGGAGAAAGCAACAAAATCCCTACCAGCGGGGTCGGGACGGTTGAAGACATCGCCACTTATAAGTACGATATCCGCATTGTTCTTAATTGCGTATTCAGCTATGAAAAACATGTTCTTGTAAAAATCTTCCCTTCTCAGCTCCTCAACAGACGGAGGAACAATACTACCCATCTTTATTCCAAGATGAAAATCCGCGGTATGCAGTATTCGTATTGCTTTATCATTACTCAAAAGTCCCACCAGCAATCGCTAGTTATCTCTGAATATCCGATTAAAGATATATTATTTGTAATGTAATACATATGTTTGACATATCGCCCATTGTAAGGAAATACAGATACCCTAATATGCCACCTATGTTGAGGAGAGTTCTATATGAGTCTTCTTTATCACATGTTTTCCAAGTTTATTATTGTTGTTGGTTATAGGTCATATAGGGTGATCAGCATTCGCTGCCCAATCTGCGGTATGCGTATTGAGAATGCTAGGAGGCATCTGAGGAAGTATCATAGACTATCGTTGCCAGACGAGAAGTTCGCGAAGATATTCTTGAGGCTCTACAGGATATTTAGGAGAAGAGATGAATTCATACCTCTCATACCACTAAACGAGTGGGAATATGATGATTTCATTAAGGTTATGAATATTCTGAGCGAAACAAGAATGGCTATTAGGAAGAAGCTTATGTTTTTCGAACCATTCGCGAGGTATTTTGCTAGGCGGTTTTCAACCAGAATACTTGAGGACTTTCCAAGGATAGTTCAGGAGGAAAACAAGTCCCTTAGAGCTCTAGCATTTATGACGCTGACAATGGTTCCATCCGAAAGAGCTGTGCCCATAATTATCAGCTTGTGTGATAGGAGAAAATCATACTTTTTGGAGTATATTGTTGATCTTTTCCGGAAGTATAGAGATTCCCTCACAATGCATGTTAAGAGAGCCATAGACTCAAACACTGTTCCCTCGCCATCATGCGTGTTTAAAGCCGTGTTTATCGTTGCTCCCGAAAATCTATATGAGCTCCTTAGATACCTATTTGAACGCACACCAGAGGAGAGAAAAGAGAACATCATCACAGAGTTCAAAGAACTTTTTGACTATATGGTGTCGTTCCCAAAAAGGTACCTATCACCAAAGCCGGTGAGAAAAGCTCTTATTTTCTTAGCTAAGGCAAAGTTTTTTGATGATCCTCTAGCAGATATCTCTGAGGGTGAAATAGAACACATGATTAAGACCTACTCCCTACTTATAACCCTTGATGATCTCTGGTCTCGTCTGTACCATGGCTGCCAAAGACAGAAACGATACAACATCTACGACCAGATGAAGGGTAAGGTCTCAGCGGAAACCTCGTTTGGATCCATAATACTTAGAGTTAGCAATGCACTTGATGGATACCCAGAAGCAAAAGGAAAAATTGGTGAAATAAAGCTCGATGAGTATAGAGAGGTGCTGGGAGATCTGAGGGGAGAATACATCAAGGGGCTATTCCTCACAATAATGGCTGACATAAACCTAAAGAACGGATACCCCAACAAAGCTCTTGCACTAATAGAGGAATTAGAGAAGATCGCCACCAAGAATTACGATTATATGCGACATGCCTTTCTCATAAAGGCGTTAGCCCTAGAGTTTTTAGGGAGGTATGATGAGGCACTAGAAACCCACAAAAGACTCGAGAACTTAGGAGCCCGCTGGGAAAAAGCTCTGCTGGATCGCGCCCGACTCTGCATACTTCTTCAGAACTATGAGGAAGCAGAAATGCTTCTTTCTCAAGTAAGGACAGAGGTCTTATACAAAACTGTTCTTGAAGCAGTAATTGCGGCTGGTAGGGGATCCTCTGAGAGAATCAGGGTTCTCCAAGATCGCATCTCCAAATTTACATTTCTATCAGATCCACGGAAAGCTCTAGACCTATTACTAGCTATGGAATATATGTGTTATTGCTTGTACGATAAGGCCATAAAAATCGCTTGGGAAGACGATGAGTTACGTAGGGCATTTCTAGACATAGTCATGCTAACATGTACGAGACACCAAAAGAGTCTAATGGAAGAAGCAAACAGAATTCATCCTGATGACCCTCTACTCAGCTACTACATGGGTGTTCTCGCCATAGAGGATAACCGATACGAAGATGCCCTACATTTCTTCGAACACGTAGAAAATGTAGATAGAAAAGTTCTGCTAGTCAACAAGATGTTGGCGGCAATAATGGCACGCAGAAACGATGTTGCTGAACAGGTATACTTCGAACTTAAGGAGCTCCCACGTAGAGACGAAGTCTCGGAGTTGGCTATTATACACTATCTTATGTTCTCAAAGAATTTTCCTGCAGCCCACGACAGATTAAATAAGATAAGAGATATTCTGGACTACGAGATGTATCTAAGACTTCGGGAAGACATTTTGCGGAAGAGATTCACGATCGACAACTATGTGTACTATGTGGCTTCTAGAGAAATAGAAGAAACTATATGCCCGCTACTCTCAGTCCCGATAGGATGATAAATCAGTGGACCGGGTTATCTTCATCGGTTTGTCCTCTGCCCATGACTCCTTCATCATTACCCTATCTAGTATATATAGAAAGAAATTAGATATAATAGAGTACATGCAATAACATAAACATACTTTGTTTCATTTCTAAATTGGTGCGCGTAATGCCATTTACACCGTTTCATCTCGGCCCAGGATTATTTGTTGCTATGCTTCTTTTCCCATTGATAGATGTTGTTGTCATTCTTATAGCCTCCGTGATCGTTGATGTAGAACCTGCATATTATCTGTTTACCCATGGCTATGTTTACCATGGTTTCCTCCATTCATTTGTAGGCTGTAGTATTGTTGCTGTTATGTTGAGTCTCATCGCTTATCCCCTAAGAAGAGTTTACCTTAAAATATTAGAGACATTCGGACTACGACAGAAAACCAGCTTCAGAAAAATTTTGATCTCATCCCTAGTTGGAACGAATCTCCACGTGCTCCTAGATGGATTCTTATACCCCGAAATGAACCCATTCTACCCAATCAGCGGGAACCCACTACTCAACATGCTTAGTGAGGCTACCGTTTACCCGATATGCATAATCACGTTTATTCTTGGAGCCACAATATATGTTGCTCGTCTCATAAAATCGGAATCGAAAGAATAAAAATAGAATACTATCTCGGGGATCTTAGCCCACCATAATCTACTCGACGCTGTAGCTCCTCCTGAGCAAGTAAATACCTACGAGGCCCTCAAAAATTCCTGATGTTACAAGGATAGCTAACATGAAGACTTTGTAGAGTTCTAGCTCTTGTGAGGTACCAGCAACAATGGTTACGGCTCCATGTATAATCCCATAGAACAACACCATGTTGAGTATTCCGAAAATAAAGAGCACCGTCGCTAATATGTCGTCCACTACCGCTGAAAGTTCCTGTAGTCGTTGTGGGGGTACATAAACAAGATCTTTCCTTCGGACTTTGAACCATGTAATTATTGCTTGGACAGGGAACAATACGATTATTCCAACTATGAATATTACCACTGCTTGAGCAAGCAAGTATGCCTCGATAACCCCGATGATTATCTTCAGTGATTCGACAATAGTTTCTAATCTAAATTGATGTAGCAACAAGAGGAATATCGACACAGCGAAAAGAAAGCCACTGAGAGTATACTTCCTCCTCTCAACGGACAATATGTTTAGCAGATATGCCATTGTGACAGCAAGCAACATACCAAACCAAAGCACAATCGCTCCAGGTTCTAGAAGGAACGCTAGGAGCACCGTGAGAATGCTAGCAATTATCGAGAGCCATGGAAATAAGGGTACCTTGAATGGTCTTGAAATGCTACTTCTCTTTCTGCGGAGCGCCAGAGTGCTGAGATTCACCATTGATAGAGCTATTAGTATGCTAAAGTCTGCTAGATGTGTTATATACTCGACCATTCCCGACAGTATGAATAGTTCGGTGACAAATGCCGCAAATATCAAAGAGTAGACTGGCGTACCATAGCGCGGATGAAGTTTAGCGAACTCGTCGGGAAAGTAATTATCCTTCGCCATTGAGTATAGCACGTAGGCGCCGGAGGATATTGATACGTTGAGCGACGTGAGAGTCGCCGTAATTCCCGCCATGGTTATTATGACATAACCATAGAAACCAAGAACATTAGTAGCGACCAGTGTAAGCGGTGTTGGCGACTGTGAAAGAATATCCCAGGGGACATAGGCTGTGGATATATATGCTAGAAGCGAATACAGCGCTATGCATGTAAATAGAGATATGACTATGCCTAGTGGTATTATTTTTCCCGGCTTCTTAACAGCGCCAGCGAGCACACCTATAGGCTCAAAACCAAAGTATGCGATTGAGAGAAAAGCTGCTGCCTTCATGATTCCGCCTATGTTTCTGAGGGGATCTGAAGTTAGATGTATTGATGCTCCACCCATGAATCCACATATTATCAGCAAAAGAAACGATGATACGAGAATAAGTGTGGTTGCAAGCTGAACCCTCATACTTTCCTCGACTCCTCTGATGTTTATCACTAGAAATATTAGTACTACCATTGTTGATACTACAAGTGGGTTTACTGGAACAAGCAAATTGAGCAGCAATCCAAAACCTATAGCACATATGGCACCATAGGTTATATATCCTATGAAGAGGGAGACACCAGCAAAGTATGATGGAAAACCTCCAAACGCCTCTCTTACATAGTAGTATCCGCCTCCCATTTCTGGGAATGCTGTGGCTAATTCTGCGTAGTTAAGTGCCACCATCAGTGAGAGAAAACCCGCAACTATTAGGGAAATGTAAATGTATTCATGTGCAAATTTCGCTGCGAAGCCTAGAATAACGAACATTGATGGACCTATAGTACCGCCGATGCCTATCGCGGTAGCTCCTAATAGCCCTATCTTCCTTTTTTCCACCACTAGCACCTATACTACTTGATGTAGAACTCCCGAAAACAGCATGGTTATGCTGGCTATTAGAAGTATGTACCCAAAGAAGAGCTGCACGGGGATCGTATGCGGTATCACTAGGATTTTTGTGATGAGGAGTATGCTTAATGTTAGCAAAACACCACCAAAGAAGAGCAAGAACCCACCGATGATTGAGGATATTTTTCTTGCCAATGTTAGAACTCGGAGAGATTCAAGTAGGGAGCGCTCCTTCTTCACGGAGTCCTCAATTATCCCTATATATCTGTCCAGCTTCTCTAGCATCTCCTCTGCCTTCATTATTGTTTCATTTAACTCGGATACTTCCTCTGCCTCTTCCTTCGCTTTAGCTATTTTCTCCTCAAGCTCAGCTCGAATATTCGACGCTTCATCTCTGGCTTCTAGCTGATCCTTGATCTTAGACTCCATCTTTTTTAGAGACCACTTATTCACCGCTTTTTCCTCTTCAGACACCTAGGGCACCTAATCTTTAGATTCTGAGGAAGAAAACACAGTACTAGCGCGATTAAGCAAATTCACATCCAAAAAATAGCTTATCACAAATTTTAACTTCAATTCATTTCTTATAAGCAAAGCTATATACGGCTAAAACAACACTAGGGAGTATCACTAGAATACATAGAAAAAAACGAATTATGCGTCATTATAATTTTGGTGATATGAGAAATAGCTGATAAAAAGCGAATCATTGACACAATTTTTCTGCGATCTATTGCTGTTTTGTCAAACATAAACTGTGGTGTCAAAGTAATTTTGATATGCTTAAACGCATAATGTCATGTCAGATAAATGGCTTTAGAACTATTGCTGAGAGTATTGGGAACACCATATTGTCGTTCAACTCAATGATATTTAGTGCATCAAAAATCGCGATGGACACCCCTACTACTAGTGCCCCTAGGACGCTTCGGGTTGCTAATATTACTATCAGGGAAGCTGTTATGAGCCCTGCTACCGTTCCCTCCAATGTCCTATTCCTCGTTATTCTTATTCTCCCATAGTACCTACCTACTAAGGCTGCTGAGGCGTCAGCTATGAGACCAACGAACACAGAGGTTATGAGTATAATCTGCGGAAATAGTATCGCTACTATTATGGTTGCCGCTAGTGTGTATACATAGCTTGCTATATGCCTCTCTTCATTCTTGCGCAAGAGTCTTGGCGGTATTAGGGCTGAGCGTCCTAGTATTCTTATGAGTTCGATTACTGTGAATATAGCAACGGCGTTTATGCCAAGTATTATGACCAACACATTAATCACATTCTCTGAGCTTACTACAGGCGCTATTTGGGGGTCTATCCGTACTAATGCGTCTCTAAGCATCGCCACAAGATCTCCGGCCCAGAGCAGAGGAATAAGGATTATGAATGCAAGAAGATGCGTAAGTTTTCGTTCTACCTCATTTCCGCCGTACTCCATGCCAACTTTTTTTCCTTCCTCATAGAGGATTCCCAGTGCAACTATGCCGGCTATCGTTGAGACGATACCACTTATCAAAACGCAAAGCTCAATGTATCCAAGTAGAATCAGAATAAGTGAAGATGCCAGAAGTAATAGGTAGCTAAGATATATCTTTAGAGCCGAACCGAATACCTTTGGTGTGAACACCAAATACATAAGGATGAAGAATGTTATTGCTAATACCCCAGGACTATAGCCAAACAGTACTGGTAATGCCAACAAGGACATTGCCGGTAGAACCGCATGTTTGAAGAAGCTTAGCTTCACATTCATCATTAGGATTATAGCTATAATGGCAAGCAGCGTATATGTGACCATGGACAGAGCGATATATACTATGGATTCCGGTACATAGAGTAGCACTAATAGGCCTATTAAGATAAGACTCATGGAGAGCAATATCTCTGATACGCCTTCTAGACGCTTCTGAAGGGATACCACGATCAATCCAAGCGCTGAGTATAGACAACAATAAAATACACTAATCGAAAACAAACGGCGCCCCTCAATGCCTTCATCCCACAAAACAGCTAAAGTATCCACAAATAGTCAACAAACTTTAAACTAGACTAAGAACATAGAATATCCTATTTAATTCTGAAGTTTAAACCCGAGTTTAGTTTATAGCGAAACAAAACTGCCTGGCTAAAAAAGAAGAGAGATTATTGTCACTTCATAGTGGCCTCTAATTCTTCTACCCCAGAGATCTGCCTTATAATCATTCTAAGTAACATTGCAAGGATAAATATTGCTGCTATTGAAAAGAGATATTCCCACCCTCCAAAGGTGAGGCCAAACGCTGCTTCTATCCATGCGAATAAGAGTGATAATATCTCAGCAATTAGCAGGCCTGCACTGAGAAACTCTATTAGTTCTAGCCTTTCTTTTTCTGCCCATTCGATTTCCATTATCTTTGTCTGCTTTTCTATGCTTCTCCACATAGCACGTCTTATCTCCCTCATTTCCTTCTCCATGAATGTACCGATCAGAGTGGTTAGACCATCGATGTCCATTCTGAAAGCCTCTAAGATACTCTTTGTTGCCTCTATTTTGCTTTTAATCACCTCTAGGGTTTCATCAATATTCACAGTAGCCAGAACGGCACTCACTATAGTTTGAGCCTGCCTATTTTCATTAGCTATTCTAGTTTGTTCTTTCATCAGACTAATCTGTTTGTTTAGATATCCCAGGGCAAATCTAGCTAAGTGATCCACATCCCAAAGTATAACCGTATCTGCGAGCGTAGAGCTCAATCTCATCCTGTACTCCCCTATTGGACGTTCACCTTGTTCTGAGGATATTTCATATCTAATGCGATTTAGGGAATCCCATATCATCCACACTCTCGAGAATAAATGGAGGTAAAATGTTTCAAGTGCTAATAGAGACATTATGATTTTCATTATCTCTTTGTATTCCTCTAGATTCTCTTCAATCGTTAGGATTAAGAATCCGTCCCTACCCCTTATTATTATGTCGTTGTTTGGCAGTTGCACCCAATTCATAATATATCCAAGTATCTGTTGGAGCTCTTCCCGGAGATCAGAATATGATTCTAGTAGCTCGTCGAGACCCACAGAATTTATGTGATCCCTAAGATCTTTGTTCTTGTATATGACTTTCGTCGTCATTACGCACAGCACTTTTTTTCGCTCATATAGCTCCTCGTGGCTTTTCGGGAAGATAACCGACAGTATCCTTTTTTGGTAGCTATTGAGCATCGAGTTTATTAGTGTTGATGAGTCCTCTAGTAGATCCGCAACTATCCTAGCAAGCTTATCCAAACTCGCAAACTCTGCGGATATATCCTCCCCTTCAGCGCCTCCACCACCACATCTAGTTAGCCTACATGCGTAGAATGTAAAGCCACTTTCTTCCACACTCACACCAATTTCCTCTCTCTGTACAACTTTACTCTCTTCTGGATAGAAAATTCGCGATGCAAAGCTCACCTTCTTTCCTTCCTCAAATCTATGGATTTTTACCCAAGCATAGTCTGGTGAGATACGAAACAGCGAGGTCTCTGGATGCGTATCAACTTCTGGCGTAATAAATATCTCGTCCTTCCTGTAAGCTGAAAGAGCTTCACAGAAATGTGCAAATTGGTTAGGCCCAAAAGGTATCCACTCACATATGATTATGGTGGGCTTATACAGAAAAGTAAACTCTTCTAAAACATCTTTTATTGTTGACATCACAGCCACCTACACAAATACGGGTTCTGTCTCATAGCTAATATCCTCCGTGGATAGACAGCCTATCGGTATCTTCCTGTTACAACAGACATAGTAGGCATCATCGTCTTCAACAATTATTGACATCACTCCGCCACATTCGCATTTTAGAGAGTTACGCACAATGTCTAGGTGATCTTTATGCTCATCGAGCAGCTTTAGTCCCTTCTCAGTTATGCTATATCCTATAACATAGAGGTGTCCTTCAGTCGAAAATTTTATTCTCTGGACAAATCCTTTATTGACAAGAAATTCGAGATCGGATACAGCCTCCTGTGATATGTTCATGAAAACATAGGCTCCCTTCCAGAGAACAAGCCGAGACGAATAATCATAATCCAGTATTCCCTTGATTATGAGATCGTAGATTATGCTTAAAAGTGCGTAGTCCTTTATGTAGTGGTCATAATCATCCTCAACTCCTGCGGGCTTTGTATAGAGAGAAAGGATAGCAAGCAACCTTATCTTATTAGCATCCAGTTCTTCACCCACGGCAGACCCCAGAGAGAATTGAAGATAAAGATTGTGTATGTATAATTATAAGTCCGTGATTTTATTTTTAATACTTACATTTCGCATTTTTCCTCGAAGAGAGTTATCCCTCTAAAAATATTACCTCGGAGAGCCCCTTGAAGTGCTTATCCCCCGTGACTATTTTCGCTCCGATTTTTATCGCTAGTGCGTAGACATAGTAATCAATCATACTTGGTTTACTTCTTAGTCTCTGCTTCCTAGTATTCTCGTTTAGTGTTCTCTGCGCTTCACCAATAAGTAGCAGCACGTCGCTCTCTACCGGCACAACTAGTGATTGCCTCATTATGGCATTTATCCGTTCTTCGACATCCTCTCTGCTAAATCCTTCCCTAAAGTACTTGTTAGCTATCTCCAACAGAACTACAGTAGGTGTGTAAATGAGTTCTGCCCTCTCAATAAGCTCCAACACTTTTTCTCCAAGTTTAGAACCCAAAAAATATTCTATCCACGCGTATGAATCAAACACGAGAATCAAGCCTATCCTCCTCGGTAAACCTAGAAATCTTACCTCGGTCAATACCAAAAAACTGTTTTGCAATCCTCTTCCTTCTCTCCTTTATCAACATTAATATAACCTCTTCGATGGACTTTGCCCTCATCATCTTTTTTTCTTCCTCCAAAATTCTAGCAAGTTCCTTAGAAACTCTTATTGTTGTGCTCACGTCAACCACCTATGTATATGATATAAAATATACAGCATACAATATATAAAAATAGGATAATTCGGATATTTTGGCAATTTAACTTGGATTGTCTCAAACATCGCTATCTGGGAAGTACCCCTATTCGTAGGTGGTTGTAGTGCTACCAGTAGTTGTTATACGAAACAGTAAGCTAAGAGACGAA
>Ga0190313_1001757_pt1 | contig 11333 bp, 13 predicted proteins | sample 4870071011_MG_FD_169989 | JGI IMG/M metagenome (GOLD analysis project Ga0190313, IMG submission 169989) | Hydrothermal vent sediment bacterial communities from Southern Trench, Guaymas Basin, Mexico - 4870-07-10-11_MG | ecosystem: Environmental > Aquatic > Marine > Hydrothermal vents > Sediment ...
ATGTTACCTAACCTATTCTTTAACTGCGGGGTTTACTCCCATATGTCTGCTGCTCCATTTAAATCGCTGTCAATTTCAACTCTTTTCTTTTTTTCTTTTTGATCATAAAAAATTTTAACGTCTGGTTTGCCGTTTTTATTCTTATCTTTTGTTTGTAAATATAGTTTCCCTTTTTTGTATAAAGAAACAGTTTCAAAAAAACCGTCCCGATCAGAGTCGTATTTTTGTACATATACTTCACCCTTGCTGTATAAGCGCAAAACCTCATGTTTACCGTCATTATCCAAATCATGGAGGCTTTTTTCGCAAAAACCCATGGAATTATATCGACTGACCCTTTCTGCTTTGCCGTCTCCATCATCATCGACTTTCCGCTCAACAGGTTTTCCGGCCTGAAAGGTTTGCCAGATGTTTACCCTTTCATCTTGATCCGTATCTTTGGTTAAAGAAAATATGGTGCCGTCTTTGTAATTATATACTGTATCGAATTTTCCATCTCCTGTTGAATCCTTTTCAATCCTTAAGGGGGACTCTTTTTCATCAAAGAAAACCACCTGATTTACATTGCCCAAGCTGTCAGCCCCTTCGTGACGAATCCTTTTCTCTTTATTAAAATAATCCCAGGCGTCAATTTGCTGATCATTGTCCAAATCGCTTTCAATCCTTACCAGTGCTCCATTTTGATAATACTGGAACCTGTCCATCACACCGTCGTTATTACTGTCTATTTCCAGTTTCAAAACCTTTCCATTTAAATCAAAACAGACTGCCTGGTCTGTTTTTCCGTCTTTGTTCGTATCCCTTTCAACAATTTTTTCTTTCGCCATCACTGCATCCATAAAAAACTGACAGAAAATACCGACCACAAAAAAACAGATAACACCGGGACATATATAAATAATTTTTTTAATCAGTTTTTTCATATTTTCACGTTCTGAGTAAAATTGTTTAAAATTATGAGCCGCCTGTCTGCAAACAATCTTTTAAGATAATCAAGTTTAAGTAATTTCAAAAACTATATTCAGTTCCAGAGGAATATCACTTGCAAAAAAACGTGAAGGGGGGCTGGGAAAAGGCGCGGCATCCGTGACAGCCTGAAGCGCTGCTTTATCAAGGCTTTGATGGCTGGATGATTTTACAATATTCAGTTTGCTGATATTCCCCTGACGCATGATAATAAAGCTGATTGTCACACGCCCCTCAATATGACTGGTTTTTGCAGTATTCGGATACTTTTTGTGGGTTTCGATCCTACGAATCACCATCTCAAGATAGTTTCTTGGGGTTGTGAATTCATCCGCAGTATCCGCTATTTCGCCGACATTGTATGCAACATGTTTAATTCCGGGAACAGACGGGATAGCCGGCAGGTCTATTTTTTCCATGGAACCATCGATCAGGTCGCTCTCCAGAGGATCAAACTGCATAGGTTTGAAGCGCGGCATTTGCTGAGGTGTAATTCTTATTTTTTTTATATCATCAGGCTTTTTAAGGGTCTTTGGCCTGGGAACCGCCCTGGGGATATTCCTTGTAAATGGCTTGGAAACATCTTGCAGCATAAACTCAATATATGTAATTGTTTTTGAGTTATAAAGACCGGAAATATGCATAAAAACAACCCCGTGGATACATAAAGATATGCCGACCAGGATTTGCAAAAGCCGGTTGGATGTTTTTTTATAAATATTTACAGTTTGCATGATTCTCCTTGAGTTAAGGAACGAGGACGAAATAACTTGGGATTTTAAGCGTCGATCCATCCTGCCTGACTGCGTTACAAAAGCGTAGCAATATCTTGATATTCCTACACTTTCGCGCCTTGCCAGCCAGTCGCCTCAACACTTAAAATTGCGAACTTATTTCGTCCCCGTTCCTAAGCCCACCAATAGATTAAAAAAACTGTAACTATTCAGCGAATATATACGGCAACAGGTATAATCTGATTAAACCTGTTGTTTATCTTAAACACGCGGCACTGAATAATTACAAAAAACTCAAAGTAATATTAACGCCGACTGTTTGATCCGGCATGGGATAGCCATATATTTCCTGATAACTTTCCCCGAAAATATTATTGCCATATAGCATAACTTTTGTATTTTTAGGGAATGAATACTCAATTCCCACATCACAGGTCGTGTATCCACTTAAGGTATAACCGGCTTCGCTTTTACGCTGCCCCACCATCCTCAGATCAGATGTTATTAACATATTATCAGACATTCGGTATCGGATCCCGAGATTTGCCTTATGTTTTGGAGGAAGATCCAGCAAAATGGCATCCGGCAGGTCATTTTTGTCATACTCCATTTCTCTATATGAATAATTTCCAAAAATGGTCACCTTGTTAAAAAACTTGCTGTTAAATTCCCACTCAAAGCCGTAAAATTCGGCTCTTTCTATATTATAGGCATAACTGCTTGAATAATAGATCCCACTGGAATTAGCTACAGTGTAATTTTCGATATCAATGTAATAAGCTGATAAACGGGTATCTATATTCTTTGCAAAACTGTGATAAATGCCGGCATCATAATGCCAGCTTGTTTCTGTTTTAAGACTGCTCCCTTGATCTCCTGAAGAGCCAAAACTGGCCCATGCAGGTCTGTCTCAGCAGCCCGGTATACGATAATCTCTATTTACTGAAACAAAAACTTGTGTGCCAGGATTAAACTTGTAGCTAATGGTTGATTTGGGCAGAAAAAGCTTGGTTTTAATTTTGTGCCTGTATTTTGTGCTGGTTCCCGGGTCCGCATAAGCATAAGTCAATTCCCTTGCATGAATATACCTTAAACCTGAAATTATTGATATTTTTGGTGTTACTCCCCATGTATCTTCAAAATATCCGGCATGCATCCGCCATGTATCTTCCATACTTTTTACTTCCATGCGTCTTTGATCATATCCTATGATAAGAGCGTTGTTTTCCCACAAATTCAATTGGTACCGGATTTTACCCCCCCAATGTTTTTCTTCCCGCGCCTCCCCTCCGCTGTATTTTTGCTTCAGAGTCCCATCTGCTTGAAGTTCATAGGAATAGCTGTCTTCATCTCCTCGGGTCTGAAACAGTTGAACCGTTAAAGTTGTTTTATTTATGGGCTGTTGAAAGAATAAATCAAGATGGGATGTTCTTTTTTTCTTATAAGAATCCCCTCCTGGATAAGAAATATTTCTATATTTTCTAATCATATCCGCATCTTCATAAACACGGGGATAATCCGAATCATAATCTAACCTGGAAGGATCATTAACAACCGGATAACCCATATTCAAATCAGAGCCTTTGGCGGATAATGTTAAATTTCCCTCGGTCGGCAGATCCCAGGTAAGCCTGGAGGAATAATCATTTCCACGATAACTGTTGTTTCTAAGATAACCATCTGAATCCTTATAGCCATAATTTAAAAAATACCCCAGCCGCCCCATACCGCCGTCCATGGATATCCGTCCAGTATAGGTGTCATAGCTTGAATAATTGGATTTAAGTATGATTTTTGGTGTTAGAGTATCTCTTTTCCCTCCTTTTTTTGTGATAATATTGATTACACCCCCCTGGGAATTTTCGTAAAGAGCCGAAGCCGCACCCCTTATGATTTCAATTTTTTCAATATCCCCGGTGGTAAGGCTTGACCAGTCAACATAAGTGTCGGCGCCTGCTGTGGGAGCGGTTATGGTTCTTCCGTCAATGGCAATGGTAAACCTGCTGTCGTCAAACCCTCTCATCATGACCATCTGCTGGGGATCGGCCCCTGTTGATCCCCGCATTACATCAATACCGGCAAGATGCATCAAAATGTCTTCAACGCGATCAACGGAACCGCTTTTATTAAATTTTTCAATATCGATTATAGTTCTGGTGGGAGTTATGGTTACAGCGCCTCCGTGAAATGCGGTAACAAATATATCACCCAGCTTTATCGGCTCATCGATTTTAGGCGGACAATCAGGGCAGTTTTCATCTTCTCCCTGTGAAAAGGCAACCCCCTGTCCCAAAAGGGAGATCACCAATAATAAAGATAAAAACACTTTCATAAATAAAATCTCCTTTCTTTTACACTTAAATTGTTTACCTGGGCAAAAAGCTGTAATCGACAAATCTTTCTAAAGAAACCTTTTTGGGAAGACGACCGTTTTGAATCATCAGTTTTTGCTGTTTATAAATCTGGTCCACCGGCTCTCTCCCATCTCCTAGTTGCCTAAGAGCCGACTTCATGGCCACATCGAGCCCCACCCCGCAATATTTTGGAATTAGTTGCCTGGCTTTTTTCTCATTCTTTTTAATATAGTCAAATGCTTTAATAAGTCCGCGAAGAAATGCTCTGACATTTTCCGGTTTTTCTTTTAAATACTTATCTGTAAAAAACAGACCGCTGAAAATAAATCCCGGAATTGCATCGTTAAAAGAAAAAAGCAATCGGCTTGAACCATGCATCTCCAGCATGGTGGCAGTGGGATCTCAGGCAACAATGACATCGACTCCTTTTGATTTTAAGGCGGCCTCATGCTTCATAGCTTCATCCAGCTTAATTCCCCGTACAGCCTTGATATCATCAAAGGTTAAGCCTGCTGTGGCCAAGGCTTTAAATAAAAACATCTCGGTACTGATTGAACCGCTTGTGGCTATCCTTTTTCCTTTTAAATCCGCCACATTAAATATACGGCTCCTGGCATCCGCATGAAGACCGCATCGCGTCCCTAAATGAGCTCTGCCGAGCCATGTTACGATTTTGACCGGAATTTTTTTTAATGCGGCATGACACGCGGAAGAAAGATCCATGTGACCGGCCTGAATATCGCCGTGCATGGCCGACGCAATGATATGAGTTTCACCAACCACTCGAACCAGTTTTACCTTTAATCCCTCCCTTTCCCAGAAACCTTCCTCAAGACCGACGTAAAGAGGAAGATCGTCGATGCTTCGGCTGTAACTAACCTTCATTACAGGCAAAGATTCAACAGTGCCAAGGGCCTTTCCCGCTGATGTTAATAAAAAAATAATAATGATTATTTCTGTCAATAAAAATTCTATCAATTCTGGTTTTACTCTCTTTAACCTCATTTTATTTAATCACCTTTCCCGCCAGTGATGTTTCCCTATGCCACACCAAAATACGATCCTGAATAAACCTGGCACTACGGTCCAGCATAAAGCCGATAAGTGCTATAACAATAATTCCTGCAAACATTCTGTCTGTTGCAAATATTCTTTGCGCATCTATCACCAGAAAACCGATACCCGAATCTCCTGCCAGCATTTCAACCCCTACGATGGACAACATTGCCATGGCCGTGGAAATTCGCATACCTGTAATAATCATGGGAAGCGCTGCTGGGATTAACACCTTTATCCACAGCTGATACCCGTTTGCTCCCAGAGATCTCGCTGCCTGAATCAGCCTTACATCCACCCCCTTTATCCCTCCTATGGTGTTTAGGACTATGGGGAAAAAACAGGCCTTGAATATAATGGCAATCTTGGAGCCGTTTCCTATGCCGAACCATACGAACATCACCGGAACAAGGGCAAAAGTGGAAACCGGCCGTATCAGCTCGATGAGAGGATCTGCAATATTTTCTACAATTCTTGACCAGGCAACCAGAAGTCCCACGATGAGACCGAAAACCGCGGCAAGTAAATAACCGGTGAGTGCACGGATAAGACTTATGGCAATATGCGGAAATATTTCACCTGAAACTGTCATGGAGTAAAGGGACTTAAGCATGCTGGAGGGTGGAGGAAAAAAAAATGGATCGATCCAGCCGGACCTGCCGATTATTTCACAAACAGCAAAAACAAAAACTGGAGACAAAAATTTTTTATAATTAAAACTCATAGCCTGTTTTCTTCAAACTCTTCCCATACCAATCTCTTTAGACGGTCTTCGTAATTTTTAAATTCAGGCAAAGTAAATACCTCTCTTTTTCTTGGCCTGTATAGATCTATAACAACTTTTTCTTTGATTCTTCCCGGCCTTTTGCTCATAACCACAACTTTATCAGACAAATATATTGCTTCGCTGATGCTGTGCGTTACAAAAATGACTGTACATTTTGCCTTTTGCCATATTTGCAATAATTTTATCTGAAGGATTTCCCTTGTTAATGCATCAAGGGCCCCGAAAGGTTCATCCATCAAAATCACTTTGGGTTCATTGGCCAGCACTCTGGCAATTGCCACTCGCTGTTTCATTCCACCGCTTAATTCATGGGGATAACGATTTTCAAATCCTTCCAGTCCCACCAGTTTAATATATTGCGAAGCAATTTCATGACGCTTTTTTTTAGATATTCCTCTAACCTCCGGCCCAAATTCCACGTTTCCCCTAACGGTTTTCCAGGGGAAAAGATGATATTCCTGAAATACAATGGATCTTTGCGGATCAGGCCCGTTAACCGGCTGTTCATCAATAAGGATTTTGCCATTTGTAGTTGCTTCCAGCCCTGCAACCAAAAGGAGAAATGTCGATTTTCCACAGCCGCTGGGGCCAATAATTGTGACAAATTCCTTATCTTTTACTTTCAGGCTGAAATCGTCAATTGCTACGATATTTTTATCTTTACCCTTTGAAAAAACTTTTTTAACATGTTGCGCATCAATCAGACACATGGTTTTTCACCCAGGGTGACCTGCTCCAGGAAGCCCTCAATGCGAACCCTGAGTTGCCCCACGTCCGACTGGGAAAAATCGGTTATAATGTGCAGGAACGGCAGACCATGCTTACCATTAACGACTTCTCTAACCCGATATGACTCAATATTAAATGTATGGCAGGACTGCCAGGTTAAATCTATTACTCCCTGGATATTATATTCTGAAATCAACCGGTCGATTTGCTCAAATCTCGTATTGTTAGGTGACATGCAAGAACATGTAACTTTCAGATATCTTTCCGCAATAGCTCCGAGAGGTTCCTTATCCAGATCGATCATATCGTCCAGACGGGTAACGCCACCGCATCCTTCCTGACAAACCACAACACCGCCGCATTCCTCAACCAGTCTTAATACTTTGTCGCATCCCAGGCTGTTCCCCAGACCTGTCCACAAAATTCTTGGTCTGTCGACTGAACATGCAAATTCTTCTTCTTTAATCCGCCCTTTAAGTTCTGCAAGAAGTGATTCAAGCCGGGCCACATACCCCTTTCTATCAACGCAATACCCCATTTTTGTAGTCAATCCCACAAGATCAAGGCCCATAACCGGAACCGGATGTGACTTCCGGCAGTTATGAATTTCTTTTAACAAAAAACGTTCCCGGTTCATATGCTTGATGGCTTTTTTTAAAGCTTTATCCGTTATTTTTACGGCAAGTTGATCTTCGATAAAACTTTTGAGCTTGTGCACCTCTGCTGTCCAGTGAACCAGAGCTTCCCTCTCTTCCGGCTTTTGCGGAAGCTCCATAACATGCATAGGTTTTTCCCTTGCCAGCAATTCATACATCTTTTTCCTGCCGTCACAGGTTGTTTCCCCAACCAGACAATCGGCAAGGGGAAAAATAGGACAGGTATTATTCAAGGCACGACCATAGGTTGCCTTTACCATGGGACATTGATCTGCTGGGAGTACAACTTCGGCCGCCTCGATAGGCCCCTCTGTTGTACCGCACAACCCAACGGGAATAGCCCCTGCAGCCAGCACTATTTCTCGGGGGAAATAAGAACACATGGATCCCACGACTTTCATTCCGCTATCTTTGGCCATTTCCAGTTCCATGGCAAAATCGGTTTTTACTTCGCCGATATTTTCATCTGTTTTCAGCTCCATAATGTTTTTTCACCCTCCATATTGCTTGCACGCTAAAACAGCAGCGCCTAACGCACCTGTTATTTGAGGCTCTACTTTAATTGGTATAAAATTAATTTTTAAAGTTTCTTCAAGAGCTTTTCTTAAACCCAAATTTTTGGCACCCCCTCCAACAAAAGCGATGTTTTGGTTTGTACCTATACGTTTAGCCATGTTCCCTACCCTCTTAGCTATACTCTGAATAAGACCCGCTGCGATATCTTCTTTTGCTTCCCCAGATGCCAGAAGGGAAATAATTTCTGATTCGGCAAAAACAATACAGGTACTGTTAATGGGACAAGGTTTTTGGGAAGAGATTGAAAACTCGCTAAATTTTTTCATATCAACCTCCAGGGCCTGTGCCATCATGGTCAAAAACCGCCCTGTTCCTGCAGCACACCGGTCGTTCATGACAAAATCGACTACGTTCCCGTTTTTGCCAAGTTTGATCGTTTTACTGTCTTGTCCTCCGATATCAATAATAAAATCGATTGCCGGATCAAGATGACGCACTCCCCTGGCATGACAGGTGAGTTCTGTAACTGCGTGATCTGCAAAAGATAATGAGACCCTCCCATAACCCGTGGCGACTATATATTTTACTTCTTTTTTTTCGCAGCCTGCTTCAGCAATCACTTTATCAAAGACTATTTCCCCTGCCTGTTTAGGATCTGAACCGGTTTTAATAATTTTATACCCAATAATTTTTTCATTATTTATCAACACGGCTTTAGTTGTTAAAGATCCTATATCTATGCCTGCATACACCAATTTTCCCCTTATTTTTTTTGCTGTTTAGTCATTTTGAAACTATTTAGGTAACGCTGCTTTAAGACACGCAACAGGTATGATCTGATTAAATTTTTGAAAATTGATGCTGTTTTTTCAATGCTTGTATAGTAATAAAGGAGATATGAGATTACCTCCGAAAACGTCCGATTTTAATAGCATCTTCAGAACAGACAGAGAGACAATCAGAGCAGTTATTACAATTAGATTCCCCAGGACGTGTTCCCACCTCGCAAATTTTCAGACATTTATCACACTCATTACATTTTTCGTTTTTATATACCTTGAACAGAGAAAATGATCCCAGAATCGAAAGCACTCCACCCAGGGGGCAGGCAAATCTGCACCAGGCACTGGCAATCAATATGCCTGCAGCCAAAAACCCAAGGACAAAAAATGTTCTAATGATCCATATTAGATTCCCATGCTCAAAAGTCAGTAAAACAGATGAAAAAAAACCACCAACCCGGATCGGTATCGCTTCCCTGGGTTGCCCCCAACCCAGCCACACATACAGAGCAATGGCTAATCCCAAATATTTAAAATATGGGATTAACCCTGTTAACCTGTTTTTGACAGACAGCGTTACCGGTGCAACCCTGCCCAACAGCTGATTAATCAACCCTCCAGGGCAAAGCCAACCGCAAAAAGCCCTTCCAAAAAATAGCGCCGATAAAGGAATTAAGAGCCAGAACCCCCAAAACATGGTAAATATCCGGCCATGACAGGTAATAACAGGACAATTTTGACAACTCACATAGGGGACGAGAAAAGGGCAACGGAAAATACCATAAAAAGACCACTGGCCAAGGACCAAAAGACCGACAGTTTGAGTCAATCGCCTCCACCATTTAAGTTGTCCGGTTTGAGTTTTTACATCCGGCAACAGATTTTCCTGCCTGGATATAATTCCTCCTGCTTCAGACATCTTTCACCCCCAATTTTTCTATTAATCGCTCCCCCTCATCAGACATGGCCGGTATAAACCCGGCAGATTCAAAAAAACTTTGCCCCTCTTCAGACAGGATAAAATCAACATAATCAGCGGCTGATCCTTTGTCCTTCGCATCTTTCATTACACCTATTGTAAAAGTTAAGGGTGGCGGCGGGAAATACTTTGCAGCAATGGGAATGATCTCCGATTTTCCTTTAAATAAAGACATCCGGGTCAATCGATATTCCACAACGGATACGTCCCCCTTTCCGTTGACGAGATCTTCCATGGTCCGCTGCACACAACTTCCTTTGATAACGGTATTTTTCATAGCCTGATCTAATACACCCGCTTTTTTCAAGAGACCTGTCACAGCCTTTCCCCCCGGCGGGAAGGCCTCCGGAGCCAGGATAACTTTAATACCTGGCTTTGTTAAATCCTGAATATCTGAAATACCCGCAGGATTACCCTTTGGCGTGACCAGCACATAACTGGTAAAACAAAGGGGCCTGAAGAAGAGCATTTTCCCGGCTTTACGCAATTTTTTTGCCAAACCAAGTACCCTGCCGGCAAAAACTTCAGTTGTTCCCCCTCCTAAAAGGGATTTCCCCAAGGCTGCGGCAAAGGCGCCTGTATAGGCTACTTCGATTCCGGTTTTTTCTTTATACCGTTTATTTGCAGGGATAAAAGCTTCTGCCAATCCTCCACAGGACCAGACTTGAAGAATATTTTGATCGGTTTTTTCCGCAGCCGGCAGGACAGATGGTAGAGCTGCTCCAATTGTCACCCCAACAGCCGTTGTTAAAAACGCCCTGCGGCTTAAAAATGCTTGTTTTTTGTCATTGTTATGCTTCATATCCCCTTTCATATTCAAAAAAAGTCTATATACTTCAGTATAAAAGTGTATCAATTTATCTGAGCGTTATTTAAATAATTTCAGCAATAGACTGAGCTATAATAAAATTTATTATCTGAATATCTATAGATAGTGTCCGCTTAGGGAAGTTGCCAGGAAAATACGGGAAGTTTAGTTATTTTTTCCGCTATTTCGTTCAACTTATAACATTTTCGTTCCTAAGTATCATAACTGAGCCATGGTGAAGGTAGAATTAAGCCCAAAATTTCAATTTACCCAACCCAATAACATAAAGGCTACCGATACGTCAAACAGGAAATATGCATACATGATTCTGCTTTCATAAAAAAATCCAATATGCGAAAAAGGCTTTGGATAATTTCTTCATAGGTATTGGCTAATAAAGATGTTCATGCAAATAAATTCACTGCGTTATCGGTGGACGGAGCCCATTACAACATAGCTTAAAAAATGGATTGCGAAAAAAGAATGCATAGAAGAATTGGGAACTGCAAAGAATTTTAAATACCGGGAGAGAGGAGATTCAGACTATGAAACTAAATCATTATCCTGAAACAGATTTACTTCATATTACTTTATCTTCTAAAGCGGTTTTTGCCCGCAACCCAAGTCAAGGCGTGTCGCAATGGAAAACAAAGGTAAATCAAAATGGCAAAATACAATTCGAACATCCACCACCGCCGATCCATTCGGTTGAAAAGACATGATTAGTCCTAACCGGGATTGTATTTTATCACCATTTGCACCCAAAACCGATCAAAATTATTAGGTGATATTGAAAACAGTAGGGGCGGATTCCATATCCGCCCCATCCTGATATTGAATGATGCGGGAATAATGGTCCATCGGATTTGGAACGGAATACCGAATGATTTCCGCAATATTCAATTGCATGAATTTGTCATTATGCCAAACCATATTCACGGAATCATTGAAATCACCACCGTAGGG
>Ga0190313_1001759_pt1 | contig 11327 bp, 12 predicted proteins | sample 4870071011_MG_FD_169989 | JGI IMG/M metagenome (GOLD analysis project Ga0190313, IMG submission 169989) | Hydrothermal vent sediment bacterial communities from Southern Trench, Guaymas Basin, Mexico - 4870-07-10-11_MG | ecosystem: Environmental > Aquatic > Marine > Hydrothermal vents > Sediment ...
GCACTAAAAGAAGCTCATTTTCCCATTCTTCCAAAAGAGTTCCTTTTAACTGCGTGAGTCTTCGATCAAAAAAATTTTTTAGAGCCAAAGAAAACTGTTTCATATCCAAATCCAGAAACTTTCGTACTTTAAAAGTGCTTTCGCTCAAAATTTTTGATACAACCGCAGTTTTCAGTTTTCCTACAGTTGTTAAACTGATCGGTTCTTTCTCAGACCATTTCTCAATCAAAAAAGGGAGGGCTTCCAAAACCCTCCCTTCTTTTAGAAAGAAATATTCTCTTAGCGTGACATCATGAATCAATACCCAATCTTCTTCTCCAAATTTAAGAAATTTCTTCATTCTCCTCCTCCTTGAACTCTTCTAAAAGCATATTGCTTTTGTTTAATTCATACATTTCAAGTAATTTTTCCCAGAGTTGTTCTAAAATCTTCTTCGAAACTTTCTTGAGATTTGCTATCGTGACAGGAACAGATTCGGACCAATTCTTAATGACTTTCGCCAAGAAACCATAAGGAAAACCCGGGGCTTCTGTCGATTCTATTTCGATGACAGGATTTGCACCAACATATCTCATTTTTCCCTTTGGTGCCATTTCGTTTCTGAAGATGTCATAAAGCTCTTGAGAGAGTTCTTTTCTGACTTCAAACCAGTTCGAAGTTTCAGTCTCAACTAAATTTCCTTGATCATCAAAGTAAATCTTGACAGTCTCTTCACTTGCAAAAAGACTCATTTTCTCCCTCCTTTAGCATCAGTAGGTTCCGGTATCATTTGTATAATCTTCGACAGTTATAATTTGACCCGTCGAAGGTATTAAAGCCTCATATGATCCTCGTAACGTAATTCTTCCAGGTCCTCCAATGTCATGCGTCATGCTGGCAAATTTGATTCGAGGAAGTTTGATAATTAGTTTTTCTCCAGTACTTTTTTCGAATTTAAGATATAAAGAAGCATCTTGGAAATTGATGAATTTGTTGTATTGATCCGAGAAAGTATCAGTTGTCAGCAGAAGTTCTACATCTCCTGTAATAGCCAGATTCCCCTCAGGTATTGTTTTTCTCCTTCCTGTTCCATCGAGTCTGTAGTCGTCTGTATCCAAATTATTTGCTATAGACAAAGTAATTCTTGAATACTTGTCTGCTGTCCAATTTGTCCCATCTGCTGAGAGCAAAAGTTCTCTGAAGTAGAAAGGATCGTCTGAAGGTTCTGTAATTGATCCTTCTGTAGCAACTTCATCACTTTCCTGAATTCCTACCCAATCCGTTGTGATTCGAGGAATTCCTCCAACGGCCATTTCGAGTGTTAAAGTGTTGAGTTTCATTCCAAGATAATCTCTGATTATACCGTCATGATCCACTCTGATTGTTGCAGAAGGCAAATTCCCTGTAGCTGATGTAACTGCAGTAATCTCAGTGTATTCATCTCCGGAATCGGGAGTTGAATCGGGATCTTTTAAAGTCGCAAGACCCAATGCAAGATAAAACAAAACTCCAGCCGGCACAGGGAACAATTCCAGCGTTATCCCTCCACCAGTTCCTTCTCTTCCGGGAGCCAAAGATTTTGTTCCTCTGTAACCAAGTAAGGCTTCACTTCTTACGCTTTCCAAATTTGCATTCAGCGACTCATCTACAAAAGGAAGCTTATATTTCAAAGTCGCTGCCTCACCAAAAGTCGACTCAATCCCAAGCAAAATTTTACTTCTTGCACCACTTGTTGGATTGGCCACTTCAGAACACCTCCTCAGTGCTGAAAGTTATCAAATATCTATTCGCCAAAGGTCCTTCGAAAGGAGGATTGACAAAGTATTTGATTCGCAGAATACCTCCAAAGCCTAAAAATTCGCTCCAGACAGCACTTTTCACTTCAGCATCATTTTCTTGAGCAGGAAGCAAAAGAAAAGTGATTGTGAAATCCTGCCTCAAAAGCCCTCCTGTTTCGAATCGCTCATCCAAAATTACATCCTCTAAGATCAAAGCAGGAAGCGATGAAGGAAGCGCCTCTAATGTGCCAAAGGCTATTTGAAGATCATTAGCTACGTTTTGAAGTTTTTGCTTAATCGTCTCAAGCGTCAAGGTTTGATCACCCCTCTGTAAGTTGCAGAAATCATCAACGTTCCCTCAACGCTTTCGAATTCTCCTTTTGAGTCTTCTTCAAGAAAGATGATCCCTTTTGCAAAATCGCTATATTGATGCAGTTGTTGTTTGACTTGCTGGTAAAGCGCTTCAAGATCTGAAACGTTTTGATTTTCATTCGCTACGAGAATCACAGTCATCTCCACTCGTCTCCAGCTTTGCTCATTTCGAAAAGCACCATGTAGAACGATAAAAGGTTTTGTTTGTTCAGATAAATCAAAACGAGGATCAAAAATGAAAGTAGGAGCTATCGGTGAAAGCTTTCCAGCGATTTCCTTGAGAAACTCAAGATCCGTCATGGTTTCATCTCCTGAAGCCTTCTTTCAAAAAAGGCAAGTCCTTTTTCCCAAGCAGGTCTCAAATAAGGATGCTCTTTCGTTCCTTTCTTTTTGATCGTCATAGCTATAGCCCAGGCTATTGATCTTGCTTCTTTTCCTTGCTTTCCTTTGATCCATCTTTGCTTTCCTGATTTTGTTCTGACAAATCTTCTCGATTTAACTTCGACCCATTTTTGAATCGGCTCAACTGGCGGCATATGAGAGCGTGTTCCAAACTCGACGTAAGGTCCATAATGAGCTCCAACTTTAACAAGTCCTCTGAAGAAGTCTTCTTTTTCTTCAAAATCAAAATGAATGCTCTCTCTCAATATTCCTGTAGCAACAGGAACCCTTTCAACAGCTTCTTTATGAACAACAAAAATCGTTTCTTTGATCAGTTCAACAACTTCATTCCAAACTTCCTCTTCTAGCTCATAGATCTTCTGCCCATTCACATCGCCGGACACCACAATTTTCATTCGAGCTCCACCTCGTAAAAATCCTCATACTGCCTTACATTCTGAGCTATATAACGCTTCCCCTGATATTCGATAACATCTCCATTTTGAATCTCGGTGGATGTTTTTAAAATCAATCGATCTGCATATTTAATTCCCGTCTCTGATGCGATCTCTACTCGTTTATATTCAAAAAGCCCTCGAAATTTACCTATTTGATTCAAAGTTTCCTTTAGCTCACCGCCTTCTGAAACAATTTGCTTTCTATATAGCGTAAATTGCGGTGCTGTGCGAGTTAGAAAGTTGAAGAGTTTCATAAAATCACCTTCTTAGGAAGCCTCTCGAGGATCTCTCGAGGATCTTTCAAAGCCACTTTTTTCTCGATGCTTTTATCAACTATGCCTGCTCCTAAAACGTAAGCTGTCGCAAGGTCAAGAATTACGCCTTTTTCAAGATCAGTCATCTCTTCTGCGAGCGTTGTATAAATCAAATGCACTTTCGAGTCTTCTGAAACTGTATAAGGCAAAAAGATGATATCTTTCTTGATCTCGGCTTTGTCTGAGAAATCAATCTCATCGATCATCAGCGTTTGAATCGTATCAACAGGAAAGTGAGTGTAAATTTTGTCAGAAGGCGCATCTAAAATAAAAAATCGCTCGATAGTTCGAGCTGTAAATGTTTTACCTATTCGATTTTCGACTTCTTGAATTGCTCGATTGAGATAATTTTGCAAGACAGTATCGATTGATAGATCAAGCGAAAAAGGATCGAGCCCTAAATGTGATTTCAGTTCAGCCAGATCAATCATGAAGCATCACTCACTTTCGTATCTCCTCTTTCTCCTTTCTCCTTGACTTAACAACCTCAAAGCGATCAGGAAAATTCTTTAAAAGATATTTAGCAAACTCGTCATTAACTTCTTTGATCTCGCCTTCTTTAAAAGATTTCGATGTATCCCAGCCGCAAATGTAAGGCTTTAGCGCCTTAAGCTTCATGTTATCCCTCCTTTAAAAAAGAAGGGAGGGGGAGAGCCCTCCCTCATTATGCTTCGGTGACACCAATCACAGCGATCTTTTCCCCATCGGCCACTCTGTGTCTGAAAGCAACTCTTATCGTTGCCACAACATGAGTCGCCTGATCTTTCGCTATCTTTTCGGCTTCAACAGTTACTTTTCTTCTTACACCATAAACCCAAGCATTTTTGTTTACAAGGTAGATCACTGTGTTTGTTGTCGTTGTTCCATCGTAAACTCCAGATGCGTTCAGATCCTCTCTTACGTATTCAGAAACAATGACGGGTATTCCGTCGAATTTTGCAAGCTCACCTGTGAGCAGTGTAGCGTTTGGTCCGTATTTATCAACTGTGAGAACATTAGAAAGATTCAGCATTTTTGTGTATCCGGCTATTCCAGTGATCCACACAAGCTGATTGGGATCTGCTCCATATTTACCCATCTCTTTCCTCATGTTTCTCAAAACTGTCTCGTTGAATGTAGAAGCATCTACAACAAGGCTGTTATCGACAGCATAAGCTCTGAGTCCGAGGAAAGCTTTTCTGGGATCATCACTTGCTGTCACGTCAGCATCCATGTGTGTTGCTGCGGTGTCACCGTTAAGAATGGCGTTTTCTATTGCTGCAGAAAGAGCAAGAGCAAGATCTTCTTTCACAACAGGCAATATGGGGAATATGGCATCTTCTTCAAGATCGACATCGATTGGAATGTAAGAGTACAGCGTTTTCGCGGTGAGTGTAACCTTTCCTGTGTATCCGGTCGGTGTCGTATCAGTCAAACTGGCAGATTTCAATTTGGCAGAAGGCAATGTTCCTTTGATGGGTACTTCTAAAGGGCTTCTCTTCATATCGATCTGCGGAAAGACAGAAGCAACCTTCAGTTCAAGCGCAACTCTATCCATTATCTCATCGGAAAATGCAGTCTCAATCCATTCAGACCCCTTCCCGCTTGTAGCTGCATCGAGAGCTTTTCTGAGTTCACTTTCGGCGTTTCCTGCGAGCTCTTCAACAGGTTTCTTCAGAATTGCAGAGGCAAGATAAAGATCAGCCGCTCTTTTTCTGAGCTGTTTCTTTTCCTCTTCGCTCTGAACAACAAAAGATGCTTTTCTCTGTTCCTGCAGAGCCTTTTTAATCTCTTCCTCAACCTTTTTCTGTCCCTCTTTGTCTTTCTTTTCAATCCTCTCTTTTAAGTCGTGGACAAGTCCTTTGAGTTCTTCAACAATCTCTTTCATCAGTCAGACACCTCCTGTTAAATTTTGCTTATGAGTTCTCTTATTTGCCTCAAAATCTCAACAACTTCTTTCTCATTTACACTTTTCTCCTCGGGTTCGGGATAACCATATTCTGGAGCGGGATAACCATAACTGTAACCAGAAAGTCCCGCCATATCTACAAGTTGATTCACTATATCCAGAAGCTCTTTTGGAAGATCAGCAGAGTAAAGTATCGCCACAGCTTCTTTTATCTTGCTCAGCTGAGATTCCGATAAAGCTATCTTCTTTACTTCCTCGGCAGCCTGCGCTTCTTGCTTTTTCTCTTCCTGATCTTCGTTTGGCTGTTCCTTCTGCTCTTTTTCTTTTTCGATTTTTACTTCCTCCTGAACCTGCTTTTCTTCCCGCTTCTGTTCTTCTTTTTCTTTTTGCTCAACAACAGCCTTTTCTTCAGACATGCTGTCAACCTCCTTTCGCTTGATCACAAGAAACTTCGCTTTAGGAACGGCTGGTTCATCGACCAAGTCAATTCGATCAACCTCGAGATCTTTGAGAATGAATTTAGCTTTCATTCTCTCCCTCCTCAATCGATTCTTTAAACGCTCTTCCTTCAATTGAAAAACCAGTTATTTTGCCTTCTTGAATCAATTCCCACAACTTTTGATCCAAAATTCTAATCCCCAAAAGCCAAGTACCTTTTTTAATGCGCTCGCCATTGATTTCCATGTCGACAGGAGCGATATAACTTTCAACGATTTTGACCTGTGATTCTTCTAAAGGCTTCTGATGCATAAATCCCATCTTTCTATACTCAGAAAGCCAAGTCCATGCCGCTTTTTGAACTTCCTCAGCAGGAACGATATCTCCTTGGAGATCGGGCTCATCTGGTATCAAAACAGGAGCAAGAACATACTTATGGCCGGCCTTAATGATCTTCCCACTCCATTTTTTCGTCAATTTGTCCACCTCCACCAAAACCGGCTTGGTACCTGGAAGAGACCAAATAAGATACTTTTGTCTTTTTCTTTTGAGCTCTTTTACAACTTCATCGAAATCTCTTTTCTTTGCATATGGAGTCCGATCATCGGGTTTTTCTATAAGCCAGATTCTTCTCCCTCCAACGGGAGCGTATTCAATGATGTATCGACCTTTGATTTTTTCGCCACTGAAGAACAGCTCAAACATGTGTTCTCTCCAAACACCGATCTCATACGTTCCTTTATCGATCTTGAAGAATTTTGCGTATTTCTTCTCTGTAGCTCCAACTTCGCCAGGCTTAGAGACATAAGGGGGATCGCCGATTTCAAGCCATTCTTTAGGCTGAATGAGCTTGAACTGTCCTTGAAGCTTATCATCTCCTATTGTTGACAAGTCTTTTCCTTCGAGAACGTCTTCGGCTTTGCCAAGGAAAACTGTAAAGCCCCACAAACCTCCTTCGAATTCACATCTCAAATCGCCATGAACTGATCTTCCTCGCTTTAACAATTCTTCCGCTGATAAGTCGATCTCATCTTCTGTAAGGCCTCTAAAGTGCCATTGATAAACAAATCGCCCTTTTCCAGATTTCGGATAGCATTTGTACCAATTTTCCGCCCAAAATTTAGCTGCTTTTTCTCCTCTTGTTTCCCCTTCTTCTTTCAAAGCTTTCGAAGTCACTTCTTTCAAACAATGCCCTCTTCTTGCTATATCTATCGCTTGTTTGATCGTATATGCAGGTCTTGATCGATCAAGCCCTTGAGGATAAGGTTTTCCCCAGGCCACCTTGCCGTCAGGATAAATCAAAAGCTCTTCAACTTTTACATTCAGCGTATCTCCAGGCTCTGCAAGCCGCTCTTTCGTGACAAACGTTTTTCCAATCTCAACAGGTTCTTTCGTTTCATCATCCAAAAGAGCACATCGATATGTGTAACCATTTTTCGTCTCAAGAACATCAAGAACCAATACCTTTAGCTCAACCCAAAGCTTGAATTTGGCGTAGTCTTGAGTAGGGCCAAACGTATAAGACATATCATATTTTCGAGCGACAACGCCTTCAATGGGAAGATCATCGAACTTGTAATTCACAGCCTTCTCACAAGCTTTCAGAAATTCTTCTTTGTTTTTAGCTTCATATTGAGGAAGAACGATCAAATGAGGTAAATCGATCGTCTTCAAAATTTCATAGCGCTTATAGAAAGGTTCTGTGTGAATGTCCTTTCCATCCCAGTAGAGAATGTCATACAAGAAAACAAAAGATTCCCCATCTATCTTTCCAGCGAGACCTGATAAGATTTCAGGACGTGCTACAAAATGATTTCCACTCTTAAATTGAAGCTCTCCTTCTATAATGCAGTCCGGAAGCTTTTTAAGCTCTTCAACTAGAAGAGGAAGTTGCTCCGATCTGTCTTCTTTCGTGTCCTCAAAGAATATCGAAATCTTATCGCCTTTCTTTTGAAGAATCGTTCTGAAACCATCAACCTTAGGCGAGATCAAGAAATGTTCATAATTTTTGCCCCATTTTTCCCAAAGCTCTTCCGCAGAGAAAAATTCCGTGTATCCAGCCATGAAGGGTTTTTGAGGAGTATATTTTGTGATCGGTTCGATCTTCTTGAGCTGAACAAGATGCTTTTCTTTTTTCTTTCGAAGAATAAGATCATAAAGAGGCATGTAATTATCGTGCGCTCCCTGAGGGTTCGCTATATAATGCAAAAAACCCTCTTTTCGAGGGTCGAGGATTTTTCGTATAGGAATTTCGATGTTTTCGGCAAAGATCAGAAATTTTCCACCTGCTTTCTCCGCTCGAAAGAGAACATCTATATCTTGCGCTTCTTCTTCCTTTGAAACGTATGAACCCACAACCGATACAAAATCGGGAATGACCATGATCTCATTGGGAAGCGCCTCAAAATCGATTCGTTTCCGCAGTTTCTCAGTCAATTTATCTAGCTCGTCATGAGGGTTATGATTCAATCCTCTTCGCTCCATTTCTCTCACAACAAATAAGTGAAAATTCACAATATCTTCTTTTGTGTATTCTTTCGTTCTGCCAAAAAGCTGATGAAGGCGTCTATGTAAATTTAAAAGCTCTTCGTCATTAATTTCTCGAAGAGCTTTTTCATTTATCTCAGACAGTTTCATATTCCCGCCTCCATATGAAACGTTAGCGTACATCGACAATTTATTATCTCTTCAGGCGGTCCATCAGGATCTTTGGGATACATAAGACCATTAGGAAAAGGCCCATCTATAGGAACGATTGTTCCATGCAAAGCCAAATGCGAATCTCGCACTCTATCATCAAGCGTTGCAATCCATTCTTTATATTTAGCCTTCGCTCTCTTGGCCGAATGGAAAAGTCCATAATTGTAAGCCGATCCTATCTCAGTTCTTGCTATTCGCTCAAGCTCGTAATCTGAAAGTCTTTCTTCAAATACCTCATCCAAGCGCTTCATGAGTTCCATAATTCCCTCGCCTCTTGCGAGACCTCCCGCCAGAGCCTGCGTTACCCGCTGTCTTGTCGTTTCCGTAACTTCTCTTGCAAACTTGATATATTTTTGCTTCAAATATTCAACAATCTCAGGCTCTACATCCTGCCAAGTCTCAGAAAACTCAAGTTTTTTCTTCATGTTCTCAAAAGCTCTCTTGATCGCAAGAAGCAAAAATTTTCTTTGAATGTCTTTAAGATCCTCGAAGAATTTCTGCCAAAAATCTTCTTTCTTTGTTTTTTCGAAATTTTCTAAAAGACGTCTCTTGTATTTCACGAACAACTTCCGAAGGGCTTTCACATATTCTCGCTCGATTTTTGAGACTTCATAGTCAAATTCCTTCCAAATTTCCTCCTTCGAAAGCCGTTTTTCTGTTTCCTTTTCGGCAGGAATTAAAGTTGCAGACCTCCACCAAGTATCGCCCCAAGGCACAGGATCCAATCCTTGACGCTCTCGCCATTCATTGATCGTCATGATACCTTGAGAAACTAAAATCTGAGCTGATCTTGCAATATCTTTGATATCTTCTTTCAGAACATCTGACAGATCGAATTCGACCTCATAATCTCCAAAAAGAGGCATAAGCTGATGATTTATAGCTTCTGAGATTTTTCGAACAATAGGAATCACTGTATTTTCCCAAAACATTCTTCTTTGAACTTCTGAATTTGCATAATTTGCATATTCAAAAATACCTACAAGAGCGGGAGGAACGCCCAAAACCGCCAAAATCTCTTCTCTTGTCATCTTTCGCAGACTGAGAAATTCAAAGTCCTTAGGCCTCGTTCCAACTTCTTGATACTTCACATCTCCTGTTAAAACAAGAAGCTTGTGAGCACTTTCCACACCCGAGTAAAATTGCATGATTTTATTTTTTATTCTATCGAACTCTTCTTCTGTAATTGAGCTATCAATTGTTAGAATTCCCGGAATTTTCGTTCCATGCTTAAAAAAGCGCTGATTGTATGCTACTGCATAAAGATCAAGAATTGCTGGTGCTATCAGAGCTTTCAAAGGAGCCAACGCTTCAAATTCGTTGAGAGGGCTGTGGTATCTAAAATGCACAACATCATTGACATCTAATCTGATTTCTTCGCCGTTGACCGAATAAATGTAACCTGAGATATAGCGTTTGGGGTCAGGGATCAATTTGATTCGATCAGGCCTGAGAGGGTATAACGCTATAGGAATTCCAAGCTCATCCTTGACGATTTCCCAATATGCCTCTCCAAATATCTCTAGATGAATCGTTGTAAGCTCAAAAAGATCTGTGTAAGACAAGAGCGGATTCGGATTGTAGAAAATATCTACCACAGGCCCTTTATCGACCTCGATTCTTTCTTCTTGTGATATATCATAGATTTTCAAATAGAGCGAAGAAACAGCTGTCGCTATCTTTTTAATGCCAGCATATACCCAAGACAGATTTTCAAAAAGATCTGCATAATCCTGCACTGAAGTGACTTTTTTCAATGGCTCGTTTTCATCTTTGAATTCCAAAGCCAAAGCCCGTGACTTTTTAATCCTGAACAGCTTTTTTAAGTTTTCAAAGAAACTCATCATTTGCTCCTCCTTTGCCTTAGATCACAAACACAAAGTGCTTATCCTGCTTACCGTGTGTATACACCGCATACCTGAGTGCGTCCATGCTGTGGTCGTTTTCTTTCACAGGTGTATCCTGCATCTCCCCTTCTCTGTTTTCCTTCCAGCGGTATGTGAGAAATTCGTTTATCGTGTTTCTGCAGGATCTGTGCACAAACAGAAAATCCCTCGCAAGGAGGGATTTCACAGATGCTATTCCTGGCATGACTTCATTTTCAGCAGGTACCGCAGGAAGCCCTTGTTTTCGAAATTCCGCTATGAAAGAGGGCTCTGAGGGATCGCAATAGAATCGCTCGACTTTCCATTTTTGTGCCATTTCCTTTGCCTTTTCCACAATATCCCCTATTAATCTGTTTCTCTCATAGAACTCTTCGAGGATGTAGGCTTTTCCGTCGCTGTCGAATCCAATCACAAGAATGACCGTAGGGTTCGTGTATCCCCAGTCTACCCCCGCTATGACTTCCTTCAACTTCTCCCGACGGGGTTGCTCATCTATAACGTGCTTCAACTCGTCAAATTCCTTATATACAAGGCCTTCGAAGGATACGAATCGTCCCAAGATTTCCTGCTCGTAGAATTCCCCTGTGTATTTTTGCTCAAGAGCTTCTATGTAGTCTCGCGGAAGATATTTGTTGTCATAGGTTGTCGCAGTGACATAGGAATAATTGGGCTTAGCATCTTTCACGAAAATCTCCCAAATCCAGTTTCTTCCTTTTGGTGTTGTGGTGATCCAGGCTTTTCTTGAGCCTTTTTTGTCTCTCAACCTTCCCAGAACAATATCCCAAATCTGTTTATGCATAAAGGAAGCTTCATCTAGCCAAGCCCAGGATATGTTAAGCCCTCTCAATTTGTCAGGCTTATCCGTTGAGCGAAAAAGAATCTTAGTTCCATTGACAAGATACAGTGTGTGTTTGGTTTCCAGATATCGCCTTATGACCTTCTCAGGAAAAATCTTGAAAACCGTATCCAGCACAACATCACGAATCATAGGATAAGTTGGTGCAAGGATTAAACCAACTGAAGGCTTTTTGAGACCTTCTAAAAGAGCTTTTATAGCTCCTGCGAATGTTTTTCCTGATCCTATTCCGCCTATGTAGGCTGTGAAACGATGTGGGGAGAATACAAATCTTCTC
>Ga0190313_1001760_pt1 | contig 11325 bp, 13 predicted proteins | sample 4870071011_MG_FD_169989 | JGI IMG/M metagenome (GOLD analysis project Ga0190313, IMG submission 169989) | Hydrothermal vent sediment bacterial communities from Southern Trench, Guaymas Basin, Mexico - 4870-07-10-11_MG | ecosystem: Environmental > Aquatic > Marine > Hydrothermal vents > Sediment ...
GACTTACCTGGTGTTAAGTTTAGAGTCATAAAAGTTAATGGTGTTTCATTGCAACAAATAGTAAAAGGTAAGAAGGAGAAGCCTGCAAGATGAAACTCTTCAACGAATACGATTTGTCAGAAGTTAAGGTTAATGATCCAGGTTTGGTTAGATATATTTCTCTTAAGCCTATTATGGTTCCACACACGTATGGTAGACTCGCAAAGAAACCTTTTGGTAAGTCAAAGGTGAATATAGTTGAGAGATTAATAACGCACTTGATGGTTCCTGGTCACAAAGGTAAGAAGCACTATTTCACATCCGATGTTGCAAATGGAAAATTCGCTACAGTTTACAAGATTGTCAAAGAGGCATTTAAGATAGTTAAAAATAAGACAGGAAAGAATCCTGTGCAAGTATTAGTTGAAGCTATTGAGAATGGATCTCCTAGGGAAGAAGTTACGACAATAGGTCTTGGTGGAAGAAGAGTTTTAAAGCAAGTAGATACATCCCCACAAAGGAGAGTTGATCTTGCTTTGAGATGGTTGGTCCAAGGAGCATACTTATCATCTATAAACAAAAAGGTTTCTATGGCTTCTGCTTTAGCCGAACAAATAATTGCTACGGCTAATGGAGACTCAAAGTCTTATGCCGTAAGCAAGAAACAAGAAGCAGAAGCACAAGCTCAATCTTCAAGGTGATTCTATGGCAAAGAAAGAATCAATGATCGACAAAATTAAAAGATTGATGTACCAAACTGACAAAATAAGAAACATAGGGATAGTTGCACACGTAGACCATGGTAAGACCACAACTACTGACTCCTTACTTGCTGGTGCAGGTATGCTTTCATTTGAGGTAGCAGGTAAGGCATGTGCTACTGACTTCTTAGAAGTTGAGCAGGAGAGAGGTATTACTGTTCAAAATGCAGACGTGAACATGGTCCACGAGTACAAAGGTGAGGAGTATCTTATTAATCTTATAGACACACCAGGCCATGTTGATTTTGGAGGTCATGTTACAAGGGCTATGAGAGTGATAGATGGGGCTGTAGTGATATGTGATGCAGTTGAGGGAGTAATGCCACAAACAGAAACTGTGTTAAGACAAGCTTTGAAGGAGAAAGTAAAGCCTGTCTTATTTATTAATAAGGTTGATAGGCTTATCTCAGAAATTAAACTTACACCCGAGAAAATGCAAGAGCAGTTAATGAAGATAATATATCAAGTAAATGAGCTAATTAGAAAGTTAGCTCCAGAGGAAGAAGTTAAGAATTGGCTTGTTAATGTTCAAGAAGGATCTGTAGCCTTTGGTAGTGGTTTAGAGAAATGGGCAATGTCTTTTCCATTCATGAAGGAAACTGGTTTATCTTTCAAGGACGTACTTGACTTTTATGCAAAAGGAGAAGAGGGAATAAAAGAGCTACAGCAGAAAGCACCTCTTCACAAAGTTCTTTTGGACATGATAATAAATCACTTGCCTTCACCTAAGGAAGCTCAGAAGTATAGAATACCTAGGATATGGAATGGAGATGTGAATTCAGAAATTGGAAAGCATTTGTTGGAATGTGATCCAAAGGGTCCACTAGTTGCTTGTGTGTCAAAAGTAACAGTTGATCCACAAGCTGGTGAGATAGCACTTATTAGAACCTTCTCAGGAACTTTAAAGAAAGGACAAGAAGTTTACTTAATAGGTAAGAACATCAAGACAAAAGTGCAACAACTTTATGTTTTCAAAGGTGACCAAAGATTTCCAATAGATGAGTTACCTGTTGGTAATCTTGGAGGTGTGGTTGGTTTAAGAGATGTGTCTTCTGGAGACACAGTTTCAGAGTTACCAGATGTGGCACCTTTTGAAGAATTAAAGCACTTGTTCGAACCTGTAGTTACAAAAGCATTTGAGGCCAAATCTCCAAAAGACTTACCAAAGCTTATAGATGCTTTGAGAGCTATTCATAAGGAGGACCCAACAGTTCATGTTAAGATCAATAGAGAAACAGGTCAGAATCTTGTTTCAGGTATGGGTGAACTTCACCTAGAAATAATCGAAGACAAATTAAAGAGAGAAATGGGATTGGACATTGTTACTTCTCCTCCTATTGTTGTGTATAGAGAGACAGTCACAGCCAAGTCTCCAATCGTTGAAGGTAAATCTCCAAACAAACACAACAAGCTTTACTTTACAATAGAGCCACTAGAGGAACCAATATACAAAGCACTTGAGTCTGGAGAGATTTCAGTGGAGAAGATAAAGAAGAAGGACGAGGAAGTGATACAGAAATTCATGAAGTATGGAATGAGCAGAGATGAGGCTAAGAGGATAAAAGGTGTACACAACTCGAACTTATTCATAGACAACACGAGAGGTATAATACACTTAGGAGAGATTATGGAGTACATGCTTCAAGCCTTTAGAGACAATATGGATGCTGGACCTCTTGCTAAGGAGCCTATAGCAAGAACGAAGTTCGTTATACACGATGCTAAGCTTCATGAGGACGCAATACACAGAGGTCCTGCACAGATAATACCTGCAGTTAGAGAAGCTCTCAGAGAGGCTTTCTTACAAGCTAAGCCAACCTTGCTTGAACCAGTACAGACAATAAGAATAGATACACCTGAGGAGTACATGGGTAATGTTACAAAGCTTATAACAAACAGAAGAGGTCAACTATTAGATGTACAACAGGAAGGAGGAAATACAATCATACTTGCTAAGGTACCTGTTGCAAACATGTTTGGGATAACAGGTGATTTAAGAAGCGTTTCGGAAGGAAGAGCCGTATGGTTCTTAGTAGACTCAACATTTGAAAGAATCCCTAAGGAGTTAGAAGCGGAAACTATAAAAAGGATAAGAGAGAGAAAAGGAATAGACCCTAATGCTCGTATAGCATGATAAAATTAGATTGAGGTGAGAGGAGATATGGCAAAACCACACATAAACTTGGTATTCGTAGGTCACGTAGACCACGGTAAGTCAACAACAGTTGGTAGACTTTTGTATGAGACTGGAAACTTATCCGAACAGACTTTGGAGAAGTATAGAAAAGAGGCAGAGGAATTAGGTAAAGCAACTTTCGAGTTTGCTTATGCATTAGACGCTACAAAGGAAGAAAGAAAGAGAGGTTTAACTATAGACTTAGCTCATAGAAAGTTCGAGACAGATAAATACTCATTTACGATTATAGATGCACCTGGTCACAAGGACTTCATTAAAAACATGATTACAGGTGCATCCCAAGCAGATGCAGGAGTCTTAGTAGTTGCAGTAGGAGAAGGAATAATGCCACAGACAAAGGAGCACGCATATTTATCTAAAGTGCTTGGAGTTAAGCAAATGATTATAGCTTTGAACAAAATGGATACTGTAAACTACGACGAAGCAAAGTACAAGGAAAGAGCTGAGGAGTTAAAGAAGTTAATGCAGCTTGTAGGTTACAATCCAGAAAAGGTACCAATAATCCCAATATCAGCATATAAAGGAGACAACGTAACAAAGAAGTCTGAGAACATGCCATGGTACAATGGTCCAACATTGTTGGAAGCATTGAATCAATTGGAACCACCAGAGCAACCAGTTGACTTGCCATTAAGAGTACCGATACAAGATGTCTACTCAATTACAGGAGTAGGTACAGTACCTGTTGGAAGAGTAGAGACAGGATTATTGAAGGTTGGAGACAAGGTAGTATTCCAGCCATCAAATGTACAGGGAGAAATTAAGTCCATAGAAATGCACCATGAGTCAATACCAGAAGCAAGACCAGGAGACAACATTGGTTTCAACGTTAGAGGTGTAGAGAAGAAGCAGATAAGAAGAGGAGACGTTATGGGTAAGGTAGACAACCCACCAACAGTTGCAAAGGAGTTCACAGCACAGATTATAATATTGAACCACCCAACATCTGTTACTGTGGGTTACACACCAGTGCTACACGCACACACAGCACAGGTTCCATGTAAGATAAAAGAGATCATAAAGAAGATGGATCCAAAGACAGGAGCAGAAGTTACAGAAGGTAAAGACGTATTGAAAGTTGGAGATGCAGCAATAGTGAAAATGGAGCCATTGAAGCCAATAGTACTTGAGAAGAAGGATGAAATACCACAACTTAGTTCCTTCGTATTAAGAGACATGGGTCTTACGGTAGGAGCTGGTGTAGTAATAGACATAACAAAGAAGGCATAAAGCCTTTTTCTTTTATTTCTTGATTAATTTGTTTTTAATCTTGTGTTAGTTCATAAGCTACTTTAGTTAGGTCTTCTTTACAGTTGGTTTCCATATTGTATATCCTATTATCTTTCCAATAGACAAGTCTGGTCCATAAGTTAGTCTTATTTACATAATCTGAGTATGTTTTGTAGTATGTGTCAAGCCTAGAGTAATTTGCCCAAGGAAGTACGTTGTACTTCCTTGACTCTAGAAATCCAGCACCATACAGCTCTTTATTATTGATCTCAGCTCCAGCCTCCTCACTACTATTAAACTCGTATCTTATGTAGTATAGTGAACACTCTCCAGCATCGTATGTGTACTCAATAGCGGTAGAATTCCCTATACCTTTAACTTTGAAGCTTAGTCTCATCTCATACTTTCTCTCTTCTTTCTCCCCAAATCTTGATAGATCAAGATTAAAAACCACAAAGCACATTATAAGAAGGAGAACTACCAAAATCGCTATCTTCTTGTAGTCATGCTTTGGTCCCCCAAATTCCTTAAGTACTCTCTTGTCCACTTTAATATTATAGCAAGAAGAAGGATTTAATACTTTTGTTCGAAGCAAAACTTTTATAAAACCAAAATTATCTTAATTTCTACAATGGCGAAAGCAAGAATAAAATTAGCATCCACAGATCAGAAGTTATTAAATGAAATGTGCAATCAAATAATAGACATAGCTAATCAGATGAAGGTTAAGTATTCTGGTCCTGTTCCTTTACCAAGAAAGAGTCTTAAGATCACAACTAGAAAAGCACCAGATGGAGAAGGAAGAGAAACATATGAAACTTGGGAACTTAGAATCTACAAGAGATTGATAGACATAGATGCAAATGAAAAGGCACTTAAGTACATAATGAGAATCCCAATACCAAAGGATGTGAATGTGGAGATCCAGTTTGTTGAGTGATTAGAGGGGAAGTTCTTCTTGGTCTTCTCTTAACACCTGTTCAAGGCTTCTCTCTGGCAAGTGAAGTACTTTTGACCTAAACTCCTTCTCTTCTTTTTCTGTTATCCTTCTAACCTCAAAGCTTATCTCCTTCGCAAGTTTTCTTACCATTTCCCATCTCTGACCTAAGTACATTGCTAACTCAAAGCCAAAACCCCTCTCAAGGTAGGATCTAACTACCTCGTCTCTTTTCTTTTCACCCTTCTTAGTTAGAACGTAAGCATAACTCCAATTTCCACCAGAGAAGCTTCCAAAGTCTTTCTTATCTAGAAGTCCTTCTTTATGTAAATACTCCAAAGGGAGATATTCGTTAGAAGATAGCATACCAAAGTAGAAGTTTCTTGTTTGGTACAGCTTTTGATGTGACGCAAGTAAGTAAAAGTCTATTGTATACATTCCTCTATCGTTACTTCCAATCAATCCAAAGTCAAGTTTCTCATCTATGTCTTTGGCCCTAAACCTTGCATGACAATCTTTACAGAAGATAGCACATGCTCCTATATACTCTCTCCCTTCCTCATCAACTTCAATTTTGTAATCTAATCTTAGGTTATTAGACTTACACTTTATGCATTTAAATTCAGACAGAGAATAGAATTCATTTTCAGTCTTATCATAAAGCTCCGCTCCGGGTGAACTTCCTCTTAATTCGTTGAACATACTTGCTTTCTCTTCTAATCCTTGGTCAAGTAACCACTTAACAAACATATTGCTTCCTCTAGTCTTTGCCAATATCTTTGTTCCATCCGGCTCCATAAAACAAAAACTCCACCCAAGTTTTATAAACATTTTTAAATTCCAAGCTCCTTCAACATTTATGAAGAAAATCACTTTGAGAATACCAAAACAAAAAGAAAAGGCTGCTTTGAAACTCATAAAGAAAATTGGTATAAGAGAAGTAACTGTTACTAAAGTTAAGGACTTGAATACAGGAAAGCAGTTCTCAGAGATTGTTTTACTTGTTACTGATTCTAATGTTAACTCAACCCTAGAGCAATTGAGGAAAAGTTTAGACATAGGAAAGTCTCTTAGCGAAGGTATGATACTTGTGGAGGGAGTTTCTATAGCTGCTCCAGTTATAACTGAGAAAAAGGCAGTAGTGGCACCCGAAAATAAAATAAAGGAAACAATAAGAGACTACTCAAAGCTTGATAAGGTAGAGTTATCTTTTCTAATCCTAGCAACAATCATTGCTTCACTAGGAATGTTAATAAACAACTTTTACATAGTTATTGGAGCTATGTTGATAGCACCAATAATGAATCCTATGATATCCGCTTCCTTTGGCTTTTCAAACAAGGAAAGTAAAGTAGTTGCTAATTCCTTAAGATCACAATTAATTGAGATAGCACTTGCTATAGGTGTAGCTTTGTTCATAGGATTCTTATTTAGCACAATCTCAACTCCAACCCTTATTTTATTCAGCAACAATATGTTAGTGTATTTCCTTTTGGCTGTGGTTATAGGAATTACCTCAGCCTTTGCATTTAGCTCAGAACAAGTACTAAGTTTTGTAGGTGTGGCAGTAGCTGTTACTTTGTTACCGCCACTTGTGGTTATAGGTTTAGCAGTACCATTTGGCAATTCTCAAGCTTTGTGTCAAGCTTTCAAGGTTCTAATTGTGAATTGGGTAGGAATTCACATAGGAGGAGTTTTAACATTCTCTATCTTAAAACATAAAGTTTAAATACGCACGTTTTAAGTTTGTTTTATGAAGTGTAAATATTGTGGCAGAGAGCTTAAACCAGACTTTGTTTACTGCCCATACTGTGGTGAGAAAATAACTAAAGGTAACCCGCTAACTAACTTTTTCGAGCAGATGGATAAGATGATAAGAGACATGGAGAGAAAGATATGGCCGTCCTTCAGCAAGGAAATGGAGAAGGAAATTGAAAGCATAGAGAAAGAAGTTCCAATGAGACCAACAACAATACGTTTTAAGATCATAACTCCAAAAGTGCAAGTCCCACACAAGCCAGAAGTTAAGGAGCCTAAGCCCAAAGAAATTAAATCCAAACAAACTAAGATAAAAAGACTCACAAAGGTTTCAAAGAACGTTGTTGAGCCGGTCACGTCAATAAAAAGAAGAGCTGGAAGAATTTACATAGAGGTTTTACTTCCAGACATAAAAAGAATGGAAGACATAATGCTTAATGAGTTAGAGGAATCAATTGAGTTAAGAGCGTTTACAAAAGACAAAACTTACTTTAAGATAATAAGACTCCCACCAAATTCAAACATTGTTGATACAAAGTTCGAACATGGAAAGTTATTAATAACTTTAATGTAAAACAATTTTTATTAAGCTGGGGTAGCCAAGCGGTTACGGCGCAGCCCTGGAGAGGCTGTTTCCCTCACGGGATGCGTGGGTTCGAATCCCACCCCCAGCGCTAATAACTTTTGCTAACATTTTTCTTTCTCAAACAAGTTTTTCAAAAAAATTAACTTTATATACTAAAAGTTTTTTAATAGTAATGTTAAAATGAAAACAAAAGTGAGACGAGAAATGAATGAAAAAAAGATTTTTCAAACAAAAAAGTTTGTTTGTTCTATGCTCTTCTATCAAAATGATTTAGGGGGTTTTGAAAATGCCAGCTAAGAGAGGTACAAAGAGAAAGAAAACAACGAAGGGAAGAAAGAAGACAACAAAAGGAAGAAAGAAAACAACTAAGAAGAAGACAACAAAGAAAAAGACAACAAGAAAAAAGAGAACAACAAAGAGAAAGAAGAAATAAATAAGCTTTCTTGACTTTTTCTTTTTTATTTTATTTTGGATTCAAAACAAAAATGAAGTCCTTCTCTTCCTCTATAACTTTCTCAACAACAAAATACTTCGAAAATAGAGTCTTCAACTCCTGCAGATCCTTGTTCACCTTAAGAATAGAAATAAACGCCTTACTCCTACAAACTCTACTTGCCTCCGACAAAAACTTTTCCTTATCTTTAACGTCTTGCATCACACTAAATGAAAAAACGGTATCAAATACTTTATCCACAAATGGAAGCTTCGTAGCATCACAGTTAACATACACTACATTCTCATACTTTGAAGCTTTCTTTAGCATCCCAAGAGAACTATCAACACCCACCACCAACTTAAACTTATCTTTTATCTTCTCCATAAACAAACCCGTCCCACAACCTATGTCAAGTGCAATGCTCCCTTCCTTAATAGAGTCTAATACTTGCGCATATTTCTTTTCCTGTTCAAATCCGTATAACTTATTGTAAGATTCGACTATTGCATCATAGTATCCCATACAATATCTCTGGCCTGAAGTCTTTATAAAGTTGTGTGTATAAAAGCTATAAATACTAGTATCTTTTATTGTTTTGCATGAAGTACAAATACCTTCCCCACACAGCAGATCAGTACATTGAAGCTTATGGCTCTACATTAGAGGAAGCATTTGAGAACGTAGCTTTAGGAATGGAAAACATGATGGTTCAAGGCATAGAACCAAAAGTTAAAGTAGAGTTTGAAGTCCAAGGCAAAGACGAAAAAGAGCTTCTTTACAACTTCCTTGACAAACTTCTCTTCTACAAAGATACAGAAAACTTGTTCTTCTCAAAATTTAAAGTGAAGATTGAGAAGAATAAGCTTCATGCAACATGCTTTGGGGAAAGTTTTGACCCCTCGAAGCATACATCAGATATAGAAGTAAAAGCAGTCACATATCACGATCTTGTAATAAAGAAAGAAGATAATAATTTTATAGTCAAAGTCCTTGTTGACATCTAAAAGTTTATAAAATTATAGACTTGTGACAGCACTATGAGATTTGAGCTTACTGCAGTGGGTGGACCAGAGATACTGCATACGGCAGAGAGTATGAGGGATTTACTTGTGGGTATGAAGCCAAACCTTCCACACATTCCTTCTTATTGGGATATTGCTTTGATAGATGCGAATAGGTTATATCCGGAACTTGATGGTAAGAATTTTGAGATTGTTTCCCCTCTTGGCGAATTGGAAGACATGTCAGATACACCATTTCAAGGCTCCACATCGACTAATGTTGTGGAGGGAGTGTTGTACACGGCTTTTGTCTTCTCCAAGTTGGAATACGTCTTAAACAGTATGCAGATAGAAGATTTCATTTCCAATTACCTTGCATGTGTAAGCTGTGCCTTGTCCGAAGAGTTTGGACAGTTTAAGAAGCTCGTAAGGAAAAATCCATTAAGGGATTTCTACAGGTCTATATTCTTTGTTAAATACGCTGAGGATAGGAACGTGGATCCAATGGTACAAAAGATCATGTGGAGAAAGAAACTGAAGGACGAAGTAAAGACTATGAATTCACTTATAGATGAGTTGGAATCTGCAAGTGGCGAGAGAAAAGGAGAAATAAAAGAAATTTTGTGGATGGAATTGCTTCTATTGCCAGTAATGTACTCTCACCTTAGATTTGGGGAGAAAATAGAAAGTGTGGAGAACCTTCTATCTCTTTATACACCAAAGTCTATTATTGGGGAGGGAAATGTTCTTACTCCAGACATGTTGGACACAAGAAATGTAAAAAAGAATAAAAAGGTTATAAGAAAGATGAGTTCTAGCTATCTCTGGGAACTCAGGAAAAGAAAATCAGAGTTGGAAGAGGGCGTGAAGTTAATACTCAATGAGTGAGTTAGACAAACTTAAATACTTAGACGCTTCTCTAATTTATATGGAAAAGATAAGCGACTTCTTATGGAAGATACCAAAAGAAGGACCTATGAGAGTCCCAGCTTTAGTCGTAGCTTCAGACAAACTTCTTGAGAAGATGAAGCAAGATAAGACTCTTGTACAGATAGCTAATGTTACTACACTTCCTGGAATACAAAAGCATGCTATAGTCATGCCAGATGGGCATGAGGGATATGGTTTTCCAATAGGGGGAGTAGCAGCTTTTGACGCTGAAGAAGGAGGAGTTTCTCCCGGTGGGGTAGGTTTTGATATCAATTGTGGAGTTAGACTTCTAAGGACAAACTTGAGATACGAAGATCTTAAAGGGAAACTTAACAACCTTGTGGAGATTCTATTCAAAAATATTCCTAGTGGTTTAGGATCTAAGGGAAAAGTCAGAGTTACTCGTAGTCAACTTGATGAGGTTCTAGAGGAAGGAGTTAACTGGGCCTTAAGGAATGGTTATGGTTGGGATGAAGACATAGAGAGGATAGAAGAGTATGGTAAGTACGAAGGTGCAGATAGTACTAAAGTATCAGATAGAGCTAAGAAGAGAGGAATGCCACAACTTGGAAGTTTAGGATCTGGAAATCACTTCCTTGAAGTACAGAAAGTAGATAAAATCTATGACGAAGAAACCGCTAAGAAGTTTGGAATTGAGGAAGAGGGACAGGTTACTGTTATGATACACACAGGATCCAGAGGACTTGGACATCAAGTGTGTGGAGACTACATAAAGATAATAATGGAAAAACATAAAGACTTAATTAAAAAGTTACCAGACCCCCAGCTTGTTTTTGCTCCTTCCAGCTCAAAAGAATTCGAAGACTATTTAAAAGCTATGAAGGCGTCTGCTAACTTTGCTTGGACTAACAGACAAATGATAACACATTGGGTTAGAGAATCTTTTGAAAAGGTATTTAATGAAAGTGCAGAAAGTCTTGGATTGAATTTAGTTTATGATGTAGCGCACAACTTGGCTAAGTTTGAAGAACATGAAATAAATGGAGTTAATAAGAAGCTTTATGTTCATAGAAAAGGTGCTACAAGAGCATTTGGACCAGGACATAAAGAACTACCAAAGATCTATCAATCAACAGGCCAACCTGTCATAATCCCAGGTAGCATGGGAACAGCTTCTTATTTATTAGTAGGCAGTAAGAAGGCAGAGGACCTTACTTTTGGTTCCACAGCACATGGTGCTGGTAGAGTTATGAGTAGACATGCTGCTCTAAGAACTTACACAATGCAAGCCATAGAGAAAGAGCTTAGCAGGAGAGGAATAATATTGAAATCTGCCTCAAGAAGAGGAGCTATAGAGGAAGCACCTGGAGCCTATAAAGACATAGATGAAGTTGCTAGAGTTTCCCACGAGATTGGTATTGGTAGAAAGGTAGCAAGGCTTGTACCTATGGGTGTTATTAAAGGGTAGGCACAACATTTATAAATGGCTTTTTTTCTAATCAATATACTTAAAATTAGCCTAAAGGGTGGTTAAAGCAGAATGGGACAT
>Ga0190313_1001761_pt1 | contig 11324 bp, 5 predicted proteins | sample 4870071011_MG_FD_169989 | JGI IMG/M metagenome (GOLD analysis project Ga0190313, IMG submission 169989) | Hydrothermal vent sediment bacterial communities from Southern Trench, Guaymas Basin, Mexico - 4870-07-10-11_MG | ecosystem: Environmental > Aquatic > Marine > Hydrothermal vents > Sediment ...
GTAGTCCACGAGTCGTTCGTCCAGTGAAGCGTAACATTGTCAATGTCGCTGGTTTTGTTATAGTCCTCCACATCCGCGGAGACATTGATCTTATCGCCGGCCGGGACGATGTCCCCGTCGGCCGGAAGTATGTTCGAGATTATCGGTGCATATGTGTCAGCTTCACCCCTTGCGGTGAAATACTCCGTTCTTGATATGTTCATCTTCACGCTGCGGTTGTTATTTATGAAAGATACGCCCGGATAACTGACGGAAACGGTGTAATCGTTGTAGTCTATGGTAGCGGTTTTGTTCTGCCAGTAATCCGTGAGAACGACCCATTTCACCCATCCGTTCTCGTCGGTGGTGAAATTCCGGTCGTATGTGCCGTTCGCGTTGTCGGTTATGTGAACGGTCGCGTTGGGAATCGGCCTGCCGGTGGAGTCGTTTACATAAATATGGAGGTAGTTGCGGACGGTGAGATTGGAAACGGAATCGCCAAAGGAAACCTGTGGCGGGTCAAAGGTAGTATTTGTAAACACACCGTATGTTTCCGTGAAAGCCACATCATACCCTACAGAGGCGAGAAGGGTTGAATTTGTCATCCATACCCAGTTCTGACTTCCGCCTCCGATAATATCATAATTCCCACCATCCGCTTGAAGGGTCACATTTTCAGCAGAAACAGATGAGTGCCCCTGCACATAAATCCCGTCTTCTGTCCAATCCTCAATAACCGTGTCCACCACTACAGGATGGCAGTAAACATAAACCTGCAAAGCAACAGCAGTGGTCGTATCCCGACCTGTTTTATAGATGGTGTTTCCTTTTATAAGAGGATTGCTACCTCTTGGGTTGGTATTGTCTCCACCATACACGCATATTCCGTATCCGTTGCTCCATCCTATCCAGTTGTTCTCTATCGTGGCATTTGACCAGTGCGTAATATAAATTCCAGTGTCTTCGTTCCAGTAGAATGTGTTGTTCGATACCACAGCGTCGGAGTTGTAGAGGACGAGGCCGTATTCTGCAGCGTATGATATGTTTGTGTGGTCAATAATGGCATCGTCTGTCTGAACGGAAAGGCCGGCCCTCTGCCAGCCAGGATAAGAAAGTCTTCCGCAACCTTCGATTATGCTGTTATATATTCGCAAATGGCTACCATCCAGAGCCTGAAACAAGTATCCGTAGCTTTCGTTCTTCCTCATTATGTGAGTTGCGTCGTTAGTAGTCAGTGAATTTCCGTCGTTGTCTCTTAAAATTAATGTTCCTCCCGATTGTACCCAGATGGTGTTATTATCTCCTAATGTTTCGGTAGAGTTCATTATCAAGGTAACATTCTGTAGAATTAAGGTTGCTCCGTTGGTGATAGTTATATTGTGTGGTATGATAAGGGTTTCATTTCCCACATAGGTGTAATTCCGGATTATCCAGTCCGTATCCGTCGGCGGAGGATAATCCCCTGAAGCATCGGCCAGGACAATATGAATCGAGTGAATTGGAGATATGGGAGTTACTAAAAGACTCCCGAGTAGAAGGATAGTAGTCAGGAATACGACCAAGACCCGCTTCATAAATCCGTATTGTCTCGGTGGTTAATAAAACTTCTTCCCCGTGCTGTAGTATCCCGAATTTCTCTGTCCCTCTTTATATCTTGCTCAAGGTTTTTGTCTCTTTCAATCTTTGCAATCTTCTTGATGTCCACAGGAGCGTGAATCGACAATCGCGCCAGATTGCGCAGCATCTTTATCTCGTCCTCTTTCAGTTCCTCAATATCCATCCTGAAGATGCGGATGAAAAGCTCCTCGTCCTTGATTTCTCTTAAAACCTCAATTCCATTCTCTATCACAAACCGGCAAACCTTCTTTGTAAGCCATGACTTGCCCCCCTCTCTCTCCGCCTCTCTGTTCAGGAAATCCATTATTTTCTCCCTGTCCTTTTCTCCCAGCACTTCCCCTTTTTGATTTAATTTTATTTCCAGACTATCAAGAATCTTTCCTACAGCCTCATCGCCAATCTCATCAAGAAATAGGCTTCTGCTGCTTTCATAAATCCGACCCCATAGCTCCTCTGAAAGAGATTTCAGAAAGAGGTCGATAACATAAAGTCGAGCGAAGACCTCTGGGACAGTGATTCGGGCGAACCCATACCTCTGGACGCACACACAGCGGAGGAATATATCAGGGAACTCAAGGTTGCAATGAAAGGCATCGCCGACAAACTAAATAGGAAGGGAGAGGTGGGGGTAATCTACCTCGACCAGTTCGAAACTCTTGCTCAGTTTAAAGGGGCCATTGACACTCTAAGTCTGATTATCGCACATGCATCCAAGTCCAGGTATCCACTGGTTATCGCTATGGGTGCGAGAAGCGACCTCTTCTTCTGCAAACATCTTAAGGAAAAAGTCCTGTCCCCCATAACCCCTGCCATCTATAACCAAAAACGCCCCCTTGTACTCCTCTTTTAATTTGAGAGCGAATGATGACTTTCCAGAGCCAGACGCTCCTCTTACCAGAAAACCTCTCTTTTCCTCCTTTCCTTCCTTGATTTCCTGAAGGAACTCCATGAAAACATCCACCTCTGCCTCTCTGCCATAGCAGAACTCAGGTCTGGCCGGGCTTTTATCGTCAAACTCGTCCTTTTCGTCTTCTCCTGCGGTTATTAATGTTACCTCGCTTTTTGCTAAGGATGGGGCCCAGACCCTTTCAAGTCTTTTTATGTTCTCCTCCATTTCGTTATTCATTTTCTTAAGGCGCTCTATCTCTTTTGCCAGCTGGTCCGCACAGTTCCCTATCTCCACTTTTATGGCAGCCAGATGGGTTTCAATGTCGCTCATATCTATTTCATTTGCCAGTTTCTCTACAAAATTATCATCGTTAATGGTGGACTCTATCGCCTCTCTGAGCTGTTTTTCCACCTCTTCATCGAGTTTTTCCATGACCACCTTTTTGTACATCTCTTCAATCTCTTCATCGCTTTTTGAATCCATCAAATCTCTCAATCCCTTCAGATCCCTTTCACCTACAGGACCTGTTTTATCCCCCTCCAAAAACCCTTTAACTTCTTCAAACAGAAAGGACCCGAACAAGGAGGGCAAAAGAGACCCTATCAACACGGCAGGACCTACGCCGGGAAATAGAACGGATCCTATCGCAAAGGAAACAAGGAGAGTCTTGTTTTTCAGATTCTTTTTCGTGATTTCAGGAGTGTTTGCGAGCCTCTTGCCGATAGAAAAGTATCTTCTTGATTTCGCTGCAGAATCATCGGATGTCTTTTTTCTTCTCTTTATCAGGTTCATCTCTTTCCACCTCATTATTGTCCATATCTTTAAGGTCGCTTTCCACAGTTGGGACACCGGGAAATTATTCCGGCTTTATTCCAGCAGTCCGAACAGGCTGTCCACCCGCAATGAGGGCACTGGACAACAAGTTTGACCTCTCCACAGGTTCTACACTTTCCTCTAAACGGTCTTAAACTCATTCATTTCCTCCGTTTTACATTCACTAACCCCTTATATTCGGAGCTTAATGCTATAGAAACTACATGACACACTGGTTTTTAAGATTTTCGCTTCAACTTTAAAAATGGAAAGATACTGTATGAAGAGATATTCATGCAGAGGATAGGCCGAATGAGACCGTGTGCTTTCACCACCTGTGACCTCCAAAACCTTTTTTAATCCCCCTCTCCTGAACATCCTGTGAACAACTTCTCAGCACTGCACCCGGAATTGCAGGCCGCCCTGAAAGAGAAAGGGATTCTCAGCCCCAGCATTGCGCAGTCCCGGGCCATACCGGAAATACTGGCCGGAAGGCATGTCCTTCTCGTTGCTCCAACCGGAATCGGCAAGACGGAGGCCGCTGTTCTTCCCATATTCGACAGACTTCTGGAAACGGAAGGGAAGGGGATAAAGGCCATCTACATAACCCCCCTCCGGGCCCTGAACCGGGACATGATGGAGAGGCTCACATGGTTCGGGGAGCGTCTGGGCATTGATGTTGCGGTGAGGCACGGCGATACCACGCAGAAGGAGAGGAACAGGCAGTCTGCCCACCCCCCTGACCTGCTTATAACCACGCCGGAAACGCTGCAGATACTCTTCACCGGAAAGAGGCTGAAGGGGCACCTGAAGAATGTGCGCTGGGTCGTCATCGACGAGATACACGAACTTGCGGGGAGCGAGAGAGGAGCCCAGCTATCGGTGGGTCTCGAAAGGCTCGCGGAACTGGCAGGTGAGTTTCAGAGGATAGGGCTCAGCGCAACCGTGGGGAACATGCCGGAGGTTGCTGACTTTCTGGGTGGCCGCTCCGAAAATGGGAAAAGAGAGGTCAGAATAGTCAACGCCACAAGCCTGAAGGACATCTCCATAAAGGTTACCGCACCGGAGGTAACGGAAGAGGACGAGAAGATGGGACGAAAACTGCAGATGAACGAGCTGCAGGCCGCATCCATGAGGCTCGCAAAGGAGATGATAGAGGCGCACAAATCCACCCTGTTCTTCGTGAACACCAGAGATACCGCGGAGGCCCTGGGAGTAAGATACCATCTGGCCGACGAGAACTTTCCCATCGGTGTGCATCACGGCTCCCTGTCCAAGGAGATAAGAATCGAGATGGAACGGGCGTTCAAGAGCGGGGAGATAAAAGGGCTCATATGCACCTCGTCTCTTGAACTGGGCATAGATGTGGGGTCCGCCGATTTCGTCATCCAGTATAGCTCGCCGAGGCAGGCCACCCGGCTCATTCAGAGGGTCGGAAGGTCTGGCCACAGGATCGGTGAGAAGTCGGAGGGCGCCATAATCGCGACGAAACCGGACGATATTCTGGAATCGGCGGTAATCGCCCGAAGGACTCTGCAGGGAGAGGTGGAGAAGATACGCATAAGGGAGAACCCGAAGACCGTGCTGGCGAACCAGATCGTCGCCATGGCCATGGCGGGAGAGGGAAGGACAGCAGAGGACGCATATCGGGTCATTATAAGGGCTTATCCGTTCCACACCCTTCCGTTCGAGGACTTCAAAAGGGTTCTGGACCAGCTGGTCGAAACCCGGCTGCTTTATATCGGAGAAAAAGGAGAGATAAGGAGGAAGATGATCGGCCTCCGCTACTTCTACAGCAACATATCCATGATAGTGGACGAAAAGGCCTTCTTCCTCAGGGACGCCGGCAGCAGGAGGATCATCGGAAAGCTGGACGACAGTTTCGTAACATCCTATCTGGAGCCGTACGCCACCTTCATAACCCACGGGAGGGCGTGGCGCGTGGTGAAGATAGAGGAGGACGAGGTTCTCGCAGAGGAGATAAAGGACATCGGTGCGACACCGTGCTGGCTAGGTGAGGAAATACCGGTACCTCTTGCGGTGGCGCGGGAGGTCGGAAGGCTCAGAGAAAGGAAGGACTTCGATAACTATCCGATGGACCGGAAAAGCAGGGAGATGGCCGGGAAGTACCTCGACGAACACGGGAAGAAGAGCGCGATCCCAACGGACACCCACCTCACACTGGAGTCGGGGAACAAAATGTTCATACTCAACGCGCCATTCGGAAGCAGGGTCAACGAGACCTTGGGTCGGCTTCTCAGCACACTAGTCTCCGCAAGGCTGGGCGAGAGCGTGGGGATGCAGGTGGACCCGTACCGCGTCATACTGGACCTCCCGAGGAACACGGATATTTCCATAATCCACAGAATACTCAAAGAGACCGACCCCGACAAACTTGACGCCCTCATGCGGCTGATCATAAGGAACTCGCCGGCGGTGAAGTGGCTGTTCGTGCATACGGCCAAGAAGTTCGGGGCCATAAGGAAGGATGCGGACACCAGAAGCGTGAGGATGGACCGCCTCCTCGACCTCTTCGACGGCAGTGTCATCATGGAAGAGGCCATAGACCGGTTCGTATGGGAGAAGATGGACCTAGAGAACACCGCCGATATCCTTAGGAAGATACGAAGCGGGGAGATAACGATTACAGAAACGGGATTGAGCCCCATAGGTCTGGCCGGCCTTGAGAGCAGGGGCGAGATGATCGTCCCGAAGGGTGCGGACGCTTCCATACTCCGCTCGCTGAAGGAGAGGCTGGAGAGGGAGAGAATAATCCTCGTATGCCTGAACTGCGGCTCGAAGATGAGGACCACGGTGGAGAAGATGCCCGAAAGGCCGGTATGCAGAAACTGCGGAGGACGGATGCTGGCTCTGGCGCGGCCGTACACCATTGACCGCATCAAGGTACTCTCCGCGAAGAACCCGGGCGAGCAGGAACTGAAGGAGATAAAGGCGTTCAGGAAGAGCGCGGATCTCATCAGAGATTACGGAAAGGCCGCGGTACTCACCATGGTGGGGAGAGGGATCGGGCCGGACACCGCTGCCAGAATCCTCGGCACAATGATAGAGGATGAGTACGACCTTTTGAGGAAGATAATGGCTGCCGAGATAAACTATGCGAGAACGAAGCAGTTCTGGGACTGAGGCGTAGAACAAAATTTTTATATTGTGGTGCCCTCTCCATCCCATGGATGCCGGGATGCCCGACGAAGAAACGCTCGATGTGAGAGGTCAGCTTTTGTTGAATATCACGGATTATGTAAAGGAATTGAGGGGAATAAACGGGGTGCTGAAGCTTCACATGAATGTTTCGGAGAGATACGGCACCAGCATCGGGCTGGACTCCGTGCTGCCCAAAGAATGGTACCCGCACAGATTGTTCCGCATCTTCGTGGAGGAGGCTGCGGCCGTTGTGGAGAAGGATGTCGGAAGGTTCGCAGAGGAGGCAGGGAGATATGCGGCCGAGCACAGGGGTGTCCTCAGGGCCTTCATAAAGATATCCGGTCCGCAGAACCTGGCGAAAAGGCTCCAGTACGCGTGGGAAAAGTATCACAGAGTGGGGAGAGTCGAGGTTGTGGAGATCGGAGAGAATCACGGAACGGTGCGGCTTCACGACTACTTCTACGGGCCGTATGTATGCAGAGGGTTCGAAAGCAATATCAGGAGATACCTCGAATACACTGCGGAGAATGTCTCTGTTGAGGAAACCAGATGCAGGTCGAGAGGAGACCCTTTCTGTGAGTTCCGCGCCACATGGGAGTGAGGCAAAAGCTTTTATCAGCAGGGAAGCATACCCCCTCGATGCAGAGGAGAGGCAGCGCTTCACCGAAAGAAATCCACGGCAGGGACAGAGAGATATCAGGCATAGAACTGCTTCTCGATGAGACCTCTGCAGGGAACGGAGGAGTCGTATTCCTGAAAGGAGAGGCGGGAGTCGGAAAGACAACACTCCTCAGATATGCGGAGAAGAGTGCGGAAGAGCAGGGATTTCAGATCATGCACGGCTGGTGCCTTCCGGAGAGCCTCGAACCGCTGCTCCCCATCAGAGAAGCGCTCCTGAGCGGTGGGCTGGAAGAGCTGTACACAGGGGAGGAGAACCCCAGAATAGAAGGGCTTTACCTGATCGATGCCGGCGGCGTTCCCATGGCAAAGGCGGAAAGGGAGGAGTTTGCCATAGATTCCGATATTTTCGCCTCCATGATATCGGCGGTGGGGGAATTCCTGAAGGACTCCATGAGCATGATGAACCTCACCCGGGAAGGAGGCGACGCCAGAACCATGTCGTACGGCGACCACCGAATCGTGATAGAAACCGGCGAAGATATGAATATCGCAGCCCTTATAAAGGGAAGGGAAAACGAGTTTCTTCTCGCGGATCTGCTCAGGCTCATAGGAAAAATAAAGGCCGTAACCGGCGGCAGATGGGAGGGAGACAGGAAGGATATGGAAGCGGCCGGCAGGATACTGAGGGATTTCATCATGTCGGGGCACTACGACGGGGGAACCAGAGGCGCCGATGACCCGCGCCTGAGGAGGAGCCATCTGTTCGAGAACATCCTGATGGGGCTGAGGAGATATTCATCAAAGAAACCGGTGCTAATGGTGCTGGACGACCTTCAGTGGGCCGACCCGTCCACACTGAGCCTCATTCACTATCTCGCACGGAATATCGGTGGGCTGCGAACATGTATCCTCGGGGCGTACAGGCCGGAAGATGCGAGGGAGAGGAAGCATCCTCTGCTGGAGACCGTACGGCTGATGAACCGGGAGGGCCTTTTGAGGGAGATAGAGGTCGAACGGCTCGGGACCGAAGATACGGAGCTCGTTATCGGGGACGCACTTCCCGGAATAGACGAAGAAGAACTTGCGGAGCTTTCCGGGGCGGTATATTCCATCACCGACGGAAATCCGTTCTTCATCCTCGAAACGCTTAACATGATGAAGGAAACCGGGCTGCTGGAAAAGACGGAGTCCGGCTGGAGCCTGAAAAAGAGCGTCGAAAATCTGGAGATCCCGCCTAGGGTTTACGATATAATGATACGGAAACTGGACCGCCTCGACGACCGGGAGAGGAACATGCTGGAAAAAGGAGCCGTATTCGGCCTCGAGTTCAGGCTGGAGTACCTCGCCTGTCTGGACAATGCGGAAATAACCGAAATGGCCGGCACCGTCATGAACATGGAGAGAAAATACGGAGTGATAGACCGAAAGGGAGATGCATACCGGTTCGACCACTCGATGATAAGGGAGATCGTCTATAACGAGATTCCGCCGGTCATAAGAAAGGCGTACCACAGAAGGGCGGCGGAGTGCATGGAGGAAAAAGCGAGCGACGGAGAGGTTGGACTCCACTTCTACCTTGCCGGGGACCCGAGAGGGGTGGAATACCTTATGAGAGCGGCCCGGGAAGCGGAAAAGACATACTCCAATCTGGAGGCCATAAGGGATTACGAGATGGCACATGCCATATGCACATCCGAGGAGAGAAAGGCGCATATAATGGAGAAGGTGGGCGACCTGTATTCGCTCACGGGGGCCAACGAGAGGGCCATGCAGATATATACAGAGGTCTTTCGGCAGAAGGAGCGGGACGAAAAAAAGGTGGCCGAAGCCGTCGCTCTTATCACAAAGATGGCCGCCATTCTGGACAAGCTCGGACGGTACGACAGCGCCATGGAATGGATAGAGAAGGGCGAAGAGCTGGTGCGAGGGACCCAGATGAACATAACGAGAGAACAGGGCAACCTGCTCCTGTCGAGAGGGAACATACTGATGAGGAAGGGGGACCTGAAAGGGGCCAAGGAACTATTCGAGAAAGCACTGGAGATATTCACGGAGAATTCGCACCGTGCCGACATACCCGCTGCATACCTCGCCCTGGGACACATCATCAAGGCCCTCGGAAACTACGAGGAGGCGCTGGAGTACATGGAAAAAAGTGCGGAGAGCTCCGCAAAGAACGGTGACTTCGTTACTGTGGCCAGAACATACAACAGCATCGGCTCGCTTTACGGGGAGACCGGGAACGAGGAAAAAGCGCTGGAATACTACAGAAAAGCGCTGGCTACCAGTGAAAAGATAGGGGACCTCTGGAACATCTCCGGAGCGTACAATAACATAGGCCTCACATTCGCCATGAGCGGAGACGCGGAGAAGGCGGTCGGATACTACGAAAAGGCCCTCAAGATCGCAAAAAAGATAGGAGAACTCAGGGGTGCCGCACTCCTGTACAACAATCTCGGCGGGCTTCAGTACGACATGGGAAGGCCGGAAGAGGCGGTGAAGAACTACGAAGAGGCGCTCAACATAGCGAGGAACATAGGCGCCAGATGGGAGGAGATACTCAGCATGAACAATCTGGGAGAGGCTCTGAGGACCATGGAGAATATGGAAGATGCCGACACACTGCACGAAGAAGGGCTGAGGATGTCCGAGGAAATGGGAGAGAAGATGCTGGCGGTCTTCCACAGATGCGGCCTTGCGGAGGTGCACATCGAAAGAGGGGGTGCGGATAGAAACACAGAACTCATAGACCGCGGAATAAGGGAAGCGGCCCGTGCCCTGAAGGATGCAGAGGAAATAGAGATAAGGGATGCGGCGGCCCTCGCCATGCGGATTCTGGGCGAAGGATACATCATGAAGGGAGATATGAAATCCGCGGAAGAACACCTCCTGAAAAGCATTGAAATCTATCGGGAGATGGAAAGAAAAACCGACGCGGCCATATCGCTCTACCTCCTCTCGCTCACAGGCGGAGATGAAGAGCGTGAGGAACTGCTGCGTGAGGCGGAGAAGAGCATGGGAGAAAAGGGATGGAGCAGATGGAAGGAAATTCTCGAAAAAAGGTGGAAGAATGCCGGAAGAGACCGATGAAAATCTGAGTTACGAAGACCTTGTACTCCTTGCGAACAGGCTTGCCGATGCGGGAGAATACAGCGAGGCGATAGTTCACTACAAAAAAGCGCTGGAGATAAGGGAGGACCCTGTGGTATATAACAACCTCGGGGTTGCGCTGAACGCCATAAACATGCACAACGAGGCCATTGAGAACTACAAAAAAGCGGTGGAGCTTGATCCCGAATACGAGACCGCGTGGTTCAACCTTGCCAATACATACACATTCATCGAGAAGTTCAGAACGGCGGAGAAGTACTACAGGAAAGCGCTGGAGATAAGAGAGGACTATACGGACGCCATCTATTCCCTTGCCACCACATACGCCGCGATGGGCTATATCAAAAAGGCTGTGGAGACATACGAGAAAGGGGTGGAAACGGAGGGGCGGAGCAGAGAAGCGCTCCTCGATTACGCGTCGTTTCTCGAGGGGCTGGGCATGGAAGAAGAGGCGCTGGAGATATACGAGGAGCTTCTCGAAGAGGACCCGGACGATGCGGAGGTCTGGATGGCCAAAGGTGAGCTGGATTACTCCATGGAGCGGTACGAAGACGCACTTTCAGACTATGCTCAGGTAACGAGGATCGACCCGGAAAATGCGGAGGCATGGAACAACAGAGGGTTCACATTCTTTTCCATGGGGATGTACATGGAAGCCATAAACTCCTATACGAAGGCTATAGAACTCAATCCCGGCTATGTCCACGCATGGTACAATCTGGGGTACACCTACCACGGGATGAACAAGCTGGAGAAGGCGCTGGATGCCTACATGAACGCCCTGCGGCTGGAAAAGAACGACGAGGTGCTCTGGAACAATACCGGCAACGCTCTCTACAACCTCGGAAGGTACGAAGAATCCATACCGTTCTTCATAGAAGCGGTCAGGGTGAACCCCGATTATGAAATCGCCTGGAACAACATCGGCAACGCGCTGGACAAGATGAAGAGGCACGGGGAATCCATTCCATATCACGACAAATCCATAGAGATAAGACCGGATTTCGACTATGCCCTTTATGCCAAAGGCTACGCCATAGCAAAACTGGGAAAAGAGGACGAAGGGGCCGATCTCATAACCCTGTCCCTCGAACTGAACCCTCACTACGACCATTCGTGGTTCGCAAAGGGG
>Ga0190313_1001762_pt1 | contig 11321 bp, 11 predicted proteins | sample 4870071011_MG_FD_169989 | JGI IMG/M metagenome (GOLD analysis project Ga0190313, IMG submission 169989) | Hydrothermal vent sediment bacterial communities from Southern Trench, Guaymas Basin, Mexico - 4870-07-10-11_MG | ecosystem: Environmental > Aquatic > Marine > Hydrothermal vents > Sediment ...
GTAGAGGAGATGAGAGTTAGTGTTGATATAATTAGGCAGGCTATTGAAAACATACCTGAAGGCCCTGTTAGAGTTAGATTACCTCCCAGACCTAAACCTGGTGAAGCCCTCTTTAGAGTTGAATGTGGACGTGGGGAGTTAAACGTATATATTATCTCAGATGGTAAGGATAAACCATATAGAGTTAAAATAAGCCCGCCTAGTTTTAGAAACTTCTTTGTAATTGAGCAGATTCCTAAGACCCAGAGAGTTTTATTAGCGGATGTTCCAGTTCTGATATATAGTTTTGACCCATGGTTTTTAGATGCGGATAGGTAGATGGATATGACGGATTTAACCTATCTATTGGAAATATTATTATTTCCGGGACTCGGATTCATACTTGGATTTGTCGTATTCGCTGTATGGTATCAAAGGAAGTATCTAGCTAGATTAATGATTAGAATGGGACCGGTACATTGTGGTAAAGTCCTTGGATGGCTTCAGCTTATTGCAGATGCGCTTAAATTGATTAGTAAGGAGCTTATAGTTCCCGAAGCGGTTCATAAGAAGGCGTTTATAGTGGTCACATTTTTACTACCTACAGTACCTGCTGCAATGGTTGCTTTAATTCCATTTGCTAAAGGGCTAGTTATATTTAACGCATATGGATTTAATCTAATCTTATTCTTTGCTATATCAACATTATATCCTGTATTATCAGTATTAAAAGGTTGGGCGGCTAATAATAAATTTACAGTTGTTGGTGCATTTAGAATAATATATATGGATATTGCTGGCGAGATACCAATTGTACTATCGGCTTTAGGAGTTATGTTATGGGCTGGAACATACGATCTACAGGAGATTATAGAGCTTCAGAGAGAAGTGTGGTTTGTATTTCCTCAAATTTTAGGCTTTGTAGTATTCCTAATAGCATACTTGGCTATGATTGAGAAAATTCCATTTGACATCCCTGTAGCAGAACCAGAACTCGTACTAGGGCCTAGAACTGAGTATTCTGGTGCTTTCTTCCTGAATACAATGCTAGCAGATTACGTGAATATACTTGCATGGACGTTGCTAATGATAAGTCTATATTTTGGAGGTTATTTAGGCCCCTCCATAACTGGAAATCCATGGATTGATGGGTCAATATGGACTTTAATTAAATTATTAATTGCAATTACAATCGTATTCACAGTCATGATTTCATATGCTAGACTCAGAATCGATCAAGCTGTAAGATTAGGATGGAATTACCTTATACCTCTATCGCTAATAAATATCATGATCACAATATTCGTTAAATACATTGTTCTAGGAGGTGCCATATGATATGAGGTCTAAAAGACCTAGTTTTATAGCTAGAGTTTTTAAACCCTTCTTTCACGTAGCTCGTCATGCATTATATCAACCTGTAACTCATAAATATCCATTTGAGAGAATTAGAGGATATCCTAGAACGAGGGGATTTATAACTTTAAATATGGATACATGTGTTGGTTGTGGTGTATGTGCTCACATATGTCCTGATAAAGCAATTAAAATGACTGTTGTAGAAGGAAAACCATATACGTATCCCTCATTTGATTTTGGAAAATGTTGTTTCTGTGGTTTATGCGTTGAATCATGTCCTACTGAATCCCTTAAAACGACGGATATCGTTGAGTTAGCTTCATTTGAATATAGTGGTTTGGTATATCCACCAGATAAATTGAAAGAGCCAGATCTTAAGAGACTACTTCCTCAGATGAAGTATGAGTTGAAGACTGCTATATCTAAGAATAAAGGACCGTATTACATTAGAAGGAGGGTTAGATAATGAATATCGCTGAAATATTAGCGAGTCCTAATACTATATATGTTGTAATTTTATCAGTAATTTTAATCATGCTAGCTATAATAGCTGGACTACATAGAAACTTAGGATATGCGATATTAAGCTTGCTTGCATTTAGTGTCGTAACAGGAATCTTGTTCTTCGTCGTTAACGCACCCTATGTTGGGATTGTACAGATAGCTGTATTCTCAGGTGCAGTCATCGTTCTTTTCATATTTGTATTCATATCAACTCGTGGAGGTGTTGCTGAAGTTGAATAAGATAGATGTATTTTCAATAATTAGCCTAATATTAATGTCCATCTTACTTATAATAGTTGTCTCACACTTAAGACCAGAGTTACTATCTAAGGCTTTAGGACCTTTAGTACCACCTAAAGATGTTATAAGATTTGAAACCAGCTATGTTTGGAGGGAGAGAGGACTAGATACATTACTTCAGACAATACCATTGGCTGCAGCATTGTTAGGAGTTTTAATATATATGGTTAGAGTTAGGAGGGGTGGTGAATGAGTATAGGATACATCCTATTAATTACAGCTGCAATATTATTTTCGATAGGTATAGCTATAATACTGGCTAGAAGGAATTTAATCAGAATTATAATTGGGATGGAGATAGCTGCTACAGGAGTTAATATAAACTTTATAGGTCTATCACTTCTTAAAAACCCATATTTAATCGATCCACTAGCTCATACTATAGTAATAATTTCGATATTACTCGATGGAGCGTTAATTGGAGTTGCTTTAGCTATGACTCTAGTTGTTTATAGGAAGTTTAGGACTCTCGATGTTGATAAAATTAGAAAGTTGAGGTGGTGATGGATGCTTCCTTACGCTCCATGGATGGTGTGGGTATTACCACTTATCGTAGCATTCACGCATCCAATATGGGAGAGGATTAGTGAGAAGCTTAGAGACTGGATTGCTGTTGGAGTAGCATTTGTATCAGCGATATTTGCGGCATCTATGATCCCGGATGTTTTAAATGGATACACTATAATTAATGGTGTTAAATACCCGTTACCATATGATTGGGTATTTGCAAAATGGATTCCATTACCTGGGCTTGAGATTTCAGCAGGAGTATTAATAGATTCATTAAGTGTCTTTATGGCTAATGTAGTTGCATGGCTCTGCAGCTTTATATTCCTGTACTCAATAGAGTACATGCATGGCGATAGAGGAATTACAAGATACTGGATGCTAGTAAACTTCTTCATGGGTAGTATGGAGTTATTAGTCATGGCTGACAACTTACTAGTAATGTTCTTTGGGTGGGAGGGCGTTGGTTTTGCTAGCTATGCATTAATCGGATACTGGTATTTAGATGAGAAGAAATACTGGATTGGTCCCTATTCACCATCCCACTGTGGAATGAAAGCATTTGTAACAACTAGGATAGGGGATGTTGGATTACTAGCATCAATAATTATGATATATCTATATTCTCACACTTTCAACTTCCTGCAATTAGCTCATAATTATAGTTGGGCTATTCAAATGGCACGTGAAGGCATTCTATCATTAGTATTAATACTCTCATTATTAGGACCGATCGGTAAGTCTGCCCAATTTCCATTACATGTATGGCTTCCAGAAGCTATGGCTGGTCCTACAACTGTAAGTGCGTTAATACACGCAGCTACAATGGTTAAGGCAGGAGTGTATTATGTTGCTAGAATTTTACTGGTTTTATATCCGATTTATATATCAGCGCATAATATAGTAGCAGGTGCATTCAATACTTTCTTCCTTGTAGTTGCGTGGGTAGGTGCATTTACAGCATTCCTGGCGGCATCAATGGGGTGTGTATCTGATCAGATTAAGAAGGTACTAGCATATTCTACGATTAGCCAGCTAGGATATATGTTCTCGATACTTGGTGTTGCAGGCTTATTAATGAGTCATCAGGAGGCATTCATAGAGAGCTATATAGCTGGTGTCTCACATTTAATGAGTCATGCGATATTCAAAGCGCTATTATTCTTATCTGCAGGAGCTATCGGGCATGCTATTGAAAGTTATATGCTAAAGGATATGGGTGGTCTTAAGAAGTATATGCCTAAGACATTCATATTTATGGCTATTGGATGTTTCGCACTAGCTGGAATACCTCCATTTAATGGATTCTGGAGTAAGGATTTAATCTTACATGTGTTATATAGCGAGAATATGCTAGCATTATATGTATTACTAGCAGTTACAGCAATACTTACAGTCTTCTATACATTTAGAATGTTCGGATTAGCATTTTACGGAGAGGAAAGTGAATATGTTAAACATTTAATTGAAGAAGGTCATAAACCACACGACCCGGGGATATACATGAGTTTATCCCTAGCCGTATTATCTATTGGTGCTTTAGTATCAGGATTCTTCATACCATCTCTAATAGATTTATTTAGAAATTCATTTATGTATATAGGTATTGAAAATGAGATATTAAATGAACTTCCAATCTCGTCCTACATAAAGTTCTATATATCTACATTAATTAATCCACTAATCGGAGTAACAGCATTAATAATAATAGTTGGTTTAACTCCATCATATATGACTTTTATAACTTACAAATGGAGTGCTAAGGATATTATTGAGAGAAATGTATTTTTAAGATTAATCTGGAAATTCCTATATAATAGATGGTATATCAATACAATCTACTACTTAATATTTGTTGATGGATTTAAGGCATTCTGTAACAGCATCTTTAATAATATTGAATGTAATGGTAGTGGAGAGCTTTTAAAGAAAGGTTACTCTAGTTTCTCGAATATAGTTAGAAGGGTTCAGACTGGATTCCTGAGAGTTAATATGGCGTATATTGCATGGGGGCTGATTATAACTCTCATAATATACTTAATGCTAACAGTCTAGAGGTGGGAGTATGAGTAGCATACTTTTAATATCCATATTATGGCTTTATATTGGTGCAGTAGCGATCTATCCTATCGGTAGGTATCTAAGGAATAAAACTGGCTATCTATCTGCGTTTATAATAGGAGTCGCAACACTATTATATCTTTCCATAGCTAATGATATATCGTCTCCATATGTTGAAGAGTATCACTGGGTTTTAATACCTCAGGTCTTGAAAATATCATTCGCACTTGTAGCAGACTATGTTAACTACATCATTGGGCTGACAATCTTAATTGTTACGTTCTTCGCGGCAATATACTCAGTTACTTATATGGAGCATGAACATGCATTAGATGCTTACTTCTTCCTATATACGGTATACTCTGCTGGAATGCTCGGTGCAGTTCTAAGCATGGATCTAATACAATTCTTATTCTTCTGGGAAGCAATGCTAGTTCCAAGCTATATATTAATAGGGGTATGGGGATATGGAGATAGAAGGAGGGTCGCATATAAATACTTCATATATACTCAACTTGGAACAATATTATTAATAATATCATTTGCAATATTAGGTTTATACTCTAATGGCAACTTCGATATATCAGCAATATATCTAATAGCACATAAGATACCATCAAACATCCGACTACTATTAGCCGGATTAATGATAGCTGGTTTTGGAGTTAAGATGGCTATCGTACCATTGCATGGATGGCTTCCAGAAGCTCATGCTGAAGCGCCAACACCTATAAGCGTTATATTGAGCGGAGTAATGATTGAAGTAGGTCTATATGCTTTAATTAGGATTACACTACCACTTACTTTCCCTACGTGGCACAGTAGCGATATGATGACTCTGCTTACGATTTTGGCGTTAATCTCTATGTTCTATGGCGGTATGATGGCTTTAGTACAGGATGATGTTAAGAGGTTACTAGCATATAGTAGTATTAGTCAGATGGGTTACATGTTCTTAGGTGTTGCAGCCGCTAATCCAATCTCAATAGAGGGTAGTATCCTACATGTATTTAGTCATGGACTACTTAAGGGATTATTATTCATGGTTGCTGGGGTGTTAATTCATCAAATTGGAATTAGAGATATGCGTAAGCTAGGTGGGTTAGCTGTTAAAATGCCTATTACGGCTTCATTAGCTGTAATAGGTGCTATGGGGATCGCAGGCCTTCCAGGAATCTCCTCATTTATAAGTGAGTTCTTAATATTCACAGGTGTGTTTAACTCAAGTATTTATAATAAAATCTTAATATTATTCATGGCTGTATTAGCAACTGGGCTAACAGCTGCATATATGACTCTATTCATTAAGAGAGTATTCTTCGGACCTCTACCTAAGGAGTTGGAGAACGCTAGAGATCCAGATATGAATATGATAATCCCCATGACTCTAATGGCTGTAATAGCAATAGTAGTAGGTGTATATCCAAGTATAATCTTAGACTATATAGCTCCGGGTATGGAGCCATTTTTTAAGTTTATTAGGGAGGTGTGGGGTTAGATGACTGATCCAATTATCATATTAGCTATTATGGTTTTCTTCACATTTACAACACCTATACTAGGTTATATGTTCAGGAGGTTTGAGAAGTACTTAGGTATCTGGGCTACATTAGATTTCTTGATAACGTTAATATACATTATATCTACATTAAACTTATCGGACATTAACAATCCTAGGATATATAGGTTATTCCAATCTCCAATAGCATCATCATTGAGATTTGATGGATTAAGTCTATTTTTCATAGTTGTGTTTTTAATAGTATCTATAGTATCAGCTATACATAGCATTGGATATATGGAGAAAGATATACATTTAACGGCATACTATACTTTAATGCAATTAATGACTTTAGGACTTGTCGGATTAGCACTAGCAGATGATATATTCACGTTCTTCATATTCTGGGAGGGTATGGCTATAAGTAGTTATGTATTGGTTGCATTTAGGTATCATCTTGATGAGCCAGTTGAAGCAGGAATCAAGTACATTATCATGAGTGGCGTAGGTAGTATAGTAATCCTATATGGTATTAGCTTTATTTATGGAGTTACTGGTGGGTTAAGTATAGAAGCAATATATGCATCTATAAAGCCATTAATCTCGAAAGATCTATATATTCCAATCATAATAGCATCGTTATTTCTAGTAGGTTTCGGAATCAAGGCGGCATACTTTCCATTCTGGACCTGGCTTCCGGATGCTCATCCAGCTGCTCCAAGTCCTATAAGTGCACTATTATCTGGAATTGTAATTAAAGCAGGGATATTAGGTATTATTAGATTTGCACTACCTATCATCATATATAGAGGTGGATTTGCATTACCACTATACATAATTGCAATAATAACAATGACTCTTGCTAACTTACTTGCATTAATGCAGAGTGATATTAAGAGATTACTTGCATATAGCAGTATTGTCAATATAGGTTTCATCCTCATCGGTATTACAGCTGCTGGATATGGAGCCGTTAAATATGGTATTGCCTCAGCTTTAACTCATGTATTCAGTCATGCTCTTGGTAAAGGTCTTGCTTTCCTTGCAGCTGGAGGTATTATATATGCTATGGAGACTAGAGAAATCGCTAAGATGGAGGGATTTGGTAGAAGACATCCAGTTACAGGATTCGCACTTGCACTAGCGTTATTAAGCCTTGCTGGAATGCCTCCACTACCAGGTTTCTGGAGTAAGTGGTTCTTAATCTTCAGTGCTTTGGATGCAGGCTTAACCTATCTAGCTATAATTGGTGTATTTAATAGTGTGCTTGCAGTTATATATTACCTATGGCTGATCCAAAGATTCTTCTTCGCTGAACCAACAGAGTACGTTATTAAATCTAAAGAAGTCTCATCATATATCAAGGTAGCATTAATACTACTATCTGCATTCATGATTCTAATCGGCGTCTATCCATCATTAATGTATGATTTAGCTAATTTAGGTGCTTCAGCAATATTAAATTCACTTCCCAAGTAAGCATCTAGATATAACTTATTTTTAGAAAAAAGATATTGGGAATTACTTATTTAAATGTATAATCAATTGTATATCTTTCTGTAAACTTAACTACCTTCTCTCTAATCGTATCGGGTTTAACACCCTTATATATATCTGAAATATACTCAGCGATTACTTCCATATCTGATTCTTTTAATCCCCTCCTGGTTAGCTCTGCAGTACCTAGTCTAGCAGCATAATCTACTATTATATTTGCTGCTTCAAGCCTTTTAGCGAAATCATTGTAATCCTTGAATGCTTTTCTATCTAATATTATCTGATGTGTTTCAGTGAAACCTAAATGCTCATAGAGTACGGGTATTCCATCCTCATGCAGGCTTTTAGCTAGCGCTTTTGCATTTTTAACGACTTGTGTAGCATACTCTTTACCAAACTCAATCATCTCAAGTAGTGTATATGTTAATGCTAGAATTCTTCCATAGTTAGGATTATCAACAGTTTTCATAGTAATACTATCTCTAATTCTATCCTCAACCTCCTTAATAGATAGTATTATACCTCCTTGAGGACCCGGGAATGTCTTATGAGTACTTCCATTGAATAAGACTGCTCCCTCTCTAATCGGGTTGGGATATACTTCACCAGCTATCAAACCTAATACATGCGATGCATCATATGCAAATAGAACACCATGTCTATGAGCTATTTCAGCTATTTCCCTAATTGGATGTTTAAATGGTATAAAACTTGAGCCAATATAAATTAAATTAACCTCCCAAGTTTCTTCCATTAAGGTTTTAAATCGTTCTAGATCGATATTTCCAATCGATATGTCGAATGGGATAGAGATCACTTTAAGACCTAACTTAGATGGTATTCCCTCTTCATGAATCCCAGGATATCCCCCATATCTGAAATCTATTGATGCAATAGTATCTCCTATATTAGTTAGAGCCATTAGAACAGCTAAATTGGATACATGACCTGAAACAGGTCTTAAATCAGCATAGTCTGCTTTAAATAACTTCCTAGCAAGCTCACATCCAATATCATATACTTCATCAATGTATCTAGTACCTAGATAAAAATTTTCAGTCTCATATTCAATCCACTTTCTATCTCTCAAACTATATCGATGTCCGAAGTCGCTAGCTAGTAATTCTCTCGCTTTAGGGCTCATAATATTTTCAGACGGTATTAGATTTATACATTTGTCTCTCCATTCTTCATGCTTTCTCGATATATTTATAATTCTATTTAAATACCCACTATTCTCCATATCCTAATTCCCTCCTTACGATTTTAACTGCTTCAACCATATTAGCTAATTTCTTTCTCGCAATTTCTCTAGCTCTAGTTCTAAGACCGCAATCTGGATTTATGAATAATTTGTCTGGCTCGATATATTTTAAAGCATATTTAATTCTATCTACTATAAGTTCTACAGGTTCTATTTCATTTGTATGTACATCAATAACACCTAATCCGAGTTCCTTATCGTATCCATACTCCTTGAGTTTCTTTAATAAAGAGTATCCTCTTCTGGCTTCATCATCGATTCCTCTCCTCCAGCTATCTCTATTTGCAAATTCTAATGTTAACTGCTTTGTTTTTAACTCATGTATGTAGGGAAGTAGTAAGTCATAATTACTGTAGCATATATGTGTTGTAATTGTAGCTTTAATATCTTTAACTGCTTCATTAAATGCCTCTACGAAGATATCCATCTCATTTGGATGTGTTGTAGCAGCTGGCTCATCAATCTGAATCCTGAATACTTCATATTTAGATAAATCTTTAAGTATCGGATTGATTACGTTTTTAGCTATATCTATAACTAACTCCCTCTTAGCGTTATATCTTACTATCTTAGGATCTTTCTCAAATCTCATCCACTTCTTAATATAGAATTCATTAAAACTCCAATCTGCTATTGTATATGGACCTGTAATTGGAATTTTAACAGGTTTTCTTGCATTTTCCCTAATAAATAGATATTCCTCTAAATGATAGTTCTTAACTAGCTTTGGTATAGATTTAACTGCTCCCTTAACGAAATATCTATTATCTAGGATTCTAACCTGACCAACGAACTCGATACCTTGAATATATGATATTGGATGGTAATACATTTCCCATCTATGCATTTCTCCATCCCAAACTATATCTAAACCTACATCTTCAAGCATTTTAATAGTTTCGATACTAGCCTTCTTAATGCATTTATTGAGTTCCTCCTCACTAGCCTTTCCAGCAAAATATTTCTTCCATACGTCGAATAGATAATCTGGTTTTCTAATACTTCCGATCTCCTGCGTTGGTAATATAGGTAATTTCATCCTCTCAGCCTCCTAGCTAGATGAGCTAATACCATTATCTTAGCTCTTGCAATATTATAAGGTAGGTAATCTAAATCAGTATTAGGGCATACACCAATATTCTTAAATTTAACTCTAGCATTAAAGCCTCTAATAGTTTTAACTAAGTCTTCAACATCCTCCAGTAGAGAATTCTGTGCATCTATGATTCCTAAAGATAGTCTATCTACTGGTATTCTATCTAATATCTCAATAGGAGTATAGCTTAAATCTACTGAAAATCCATATTGTGCTATATCACATAATAAGCCTATAACTGGATTTACGTCACCAAAGTATAAATGAAGCCAGTACTCAAATCCAGACTCAATTAGAGGTTTATATAAATCTTTAACAGTCTTTGTATCCACGTACTCACCTTCATACGCTATCGATGGTTCATGTAGTATGATTACTCTAAATCCATTACTACGTAGGTCTTCCATAGCGCCTAATATAACATTCTGTATTGTATCTATTGCTGTACCTCTATCTCTAAACTCAGATAGCTTATAAAATGTATATAAACCGGGGAGAGTATATATCCAATCCCTTCCTTTAGGCATTAAATCAGTAAACATATATTCATCTAACAATCCTGGTTTATAACTCTGCTTATCTACTATAATTGGCTTCCTATAAAATGTATTGTTTTCAAAGAATCTAGTTAGAGGGCCTTCTCTAATATTCTCTAACTTTGTAAATGGCCTGAATAGATCATGCCAGTTTATATGAGGATTATGTATATACGTAAGATCTGCCCTAACTTGAAGATCAATTACCTCCTTTGCCTCCCTCCTAATTTCATCCTCTAAATCTTTACCTGTTGCTTTCCCCCATTCCCACATCTTCCAGATGCTAATTAATCTATCATCCCTAGGAAATATCCCAGTAATATAAAATTCATAGTTAGTCATAGACTAAAATATCTCAACGAAAACCTATAAGTATTATTAATTAATTCGGCATCTACACTAGTATTTGATCTCGATTTAAATAATAAAGATGATAATTTTTATAGTATTCGATTTAATGAAATAAGCTTAACCATAATATGGTGCGGTCTAAAATGCCTAGATTACTAGATAGAATATTCACATATAGATTGCCAGTAACAATTGAATCACCACTAATTAAGTCATTAGGCGATTTAGAGACTTTTATAGATATTGCTGGTTCAGACCCAATGTTTAATAAATACTTTATTGCTGTTAACATTCCAAATATGCCTCTTGGGCGTCTATCGTTAGATCCATTCATATCAGCTATTAAAATAAGGGATAGTATAGGAA